>Ga0172379_10004286_pt1 | contig 21298 bp, 6 predicted proteins | sample GrowelOW334metaG_FD_119756 | JGI IMG/M metagenome (GOLD analysis project Ga0172379, IMG submission 119756) | Groundwater microbial communities from an aquifer near a municipal landfill in Southern Ontario, Canada - Groundwater well OW334 metaG | ecosystem: Environmental > Aquatic > Deep...
CCGACGGGAAATACAGGATCAACCGGCGCAACTGGAGTTGTTGGACCTACCGGAGTAACGGGAGCATCGGGAGTCCAGGGACCAACCGGAAGCACGGGTTCAACCGGGTCAACGGGTGTTCAAGGTCCGACGGGCGTAACCGGGTCCAGCGGAGAAAAAGGTCCCACAGGATCAACGGGAAGTACGGGCGCAACAGGAGTTGTTGGACCGACCGGAGTAACGGGAGCATCGGGAGTCCAAGGACCGACCGGAAGCACGGGCTCAACCGGAGCTACCGGCGTTGTTGGACCTACAGGTGTAACAGGTGCCAGTGGACTTCAAGGACCGACAGGATCGACCGGTTCCACAGGCTCAACCGGAATTCAAGGCCCAACCGGCAACACCGGATCTTCGGGTCTCCAGGGACCAACCGGCTCCACAGGCTCAACCGGGTCAACCGGCATTCAGGGCCCAACCGGCAACACAGGATCCTCCGGCGTTCAAGGTCCCACAGGAAATACGGGATCAACGGGAGCTACCGGAATCGTTGGTCCCACCGGAGTAACCGGAGCCAGCGGACTTCAAGGTCCCACCGGGTCAACGGGAGCTACCGGATCAACCGGCACTCAGGGAACGGGAGGCTCTACCGGATCAACCGGAGTTGGAGGTCCTACCGGAAGTACCGGATCAACCGGTACAACCGGCGTTCAGGGCCCAACTGGAGTAACCGGATCCAGCGGACTTCAAGGACCAACAGGATCAACGGGCTCGACTGGATCAACGGGCTCGACTGGTGTTCAGGGCCCAACTGGAGTAACCGGATCCAGCGGACTTCAAGGACCAACAGGATCAACGGGCTCGACTGGATCAACCGGTGTCCAAGGTCCAACAGGAAATACCGGAGCAACCGGACTTCAAGGACCAACCGGTTCAACCGGAAACACGGGCGCCACCGGTGTCCAAGGTCCAACAGGAGTAACCGGAAACACCGGAGCGTCCGGAATTACCGGTCCGACAGGCGCAACAGGTACCACAGGACCGACGGGACCGGTTGGCCCAAGCGGCGTTTCCTTATTATGGGAATATAAAAACTGCGGAGGTGGTACGGATTGGTGCGGAGTCCTCTTCCCTGCTCTGGATCCGACAAACCAGGCTTTGGCAATCGGCGGAGATTCTACGGCATCAGCAAAAATATATTTCGAAGGATCAGCGGGAAGCAGTTATGATACGACGGGAAATCTGGCTTCTCTCTATCTTAATCCCGGATCTGCAGTCACGATGACGGGAGACATGCTGAAAATAAATTCGGGTACGAATCTGACTTTGACAGGATATTATCTGGATATTTTGAATAACGGTTCCGGAGTTTTCCAAGTCGGACAAGCGCAAACCGCAACCGGAGTTCCTGCTGCTTTTACCGCTCCGGGTGACGTATCTCTCGCCTATGATCTCATCTTCTCGAACACGACGTCTGCCTTTATTAAATCTGCAGCACCGCTCTATATCCAAGCCGGTGAATCATTTAATTCATCCGATCTTACACTCCGAACGTTTAATTCCGGCGCGGTAATCGTCGACCAAATCTTACGCGTTCTCGGACATGCCACAATTTCAGGAACGCTCAGCACCGGATTTTCGTCCACTCCTCCGTCTCATGCTTATAGCCTTTACGTGTATCGGGACAACACCTCAACGGCAAGCGCGATGATCGAAAATTCTTCCGCGGTCTCCGGCAGTCCGGTCGGACTTATGGTAAAACTCGGCAACGACAACACGAACCCCGGAACCGATGACCGCTTTATTAATTTCCTCCGCGGAGACGGATTAGTGTTAGGAAAAGTTCGTGGCACTTCTACAGCCGCCGTCGCCTTTGACACCGCCGGAACTGATTTTGCAGAATATTTCCAGACCGAACCCGGCGTGACGTTTGAAGAAGGAGATGTTGCCGTCATTTCATCCGGTCTCCAAACCATAAGCAAGACAACAACTCCATATGATAATCGGGCGCTCGGCGTATTCTCCGTATCCCCCGGATTCACCGGAGGTGTGGAAGGCGCCAACAAAGCGCTTATCGGTTTGGTCGGACAGGTGCCGGTAAAAATCGCAACCGGTTCCGCGGCAATTCAGGAAGGTGATAATTTGACGACATCCAACGAAATCGGACGCGCGATGAAGATGACCCAGGCAGGTCCGAGCATCGGTAAAGCTTTGGAAAGTTGGACGCCCGGATCCGGAGTGGACAAGATTATGGTTTATGTCACAACCAGTTGGTGGGGCCCGGCTCCAACATATCTAACAACTGCCCAATCCACTGATCAATCCCCCGCGGTTGACCTGGTAACGATATCAAATGCAGATCACGGCACCGAGACAAATGGAGCAAATGGATTAAAGATTGTGTTCGAACAAGAGGCAGGAGGAGGTTCCAAAACGAATAGCGCTATCGATGTAAACGCAAACAGCAGCGGAATGGCCGGAGATATTCTCAACGGCATCCAGATCGAAGCCCTGTCTGATAACGGTTCCAATACAACGGAAAACGCGCTTAAAATTGCACAAGGATGGGATAACGGTATCGAGATTCTCGGAGCCAGCACCCATTCGATTCTTCTATCATCCAATGATAATACCATCGCTTCCGGAATCACGTTTGGTTCCGATAACGGTGCCATTAATATGTATAGGTCCGCATCCGGAGTGTTTACTCTCGGCGATGGAACCAACAATTTTGTTTTCGATACGGCGAACGGACCGGTTTACACCGGAGATGCACGACCGAAAGAGAGAATTGTCATCTCACCGGAATATCCGGGCGCTGTCTTCACGGCATCAGGATCGGCCAACACAAGCGGCCAACTTTTCTCGGATGCTTCCCCATCGGCTCAATGGCGAACCTGGTATGAATGGGTTAGCGGCAACGCCAGCCAGCAGGATTATTCCATCGTAACGCGCATTACTTTACCGTCTGATTTCTCAGACTGGCAGAATGATGCCCTGCAAATAAACTTCAATACCGAGTCCGACAACAATCCGGATATTTCAAAGATCGATGTCACTCTCTATGATTCGGAAGACACGACAGGAACACCCATCACCCAGAGAACTGCGCTCACTTCCACCAGCAAAACCTGGAACACGATCACTCTCTCGAAAGCTGACTTAGACGATCGTAGTTCTCCAGACTGGAATAAAGCCAATCAAACAGTTGTAATATATATCAAACTCTATAGCCGTTCGAACCAATATGCTCAAGTCGGAGACATTACTTTAAATTATTTGAGGAAAAACTAATGGTATTACAAACTCGTAGAACAGATATAAGACTGGGTGGCACGAGTGCGGGAGCCCAAGAACTCGGGCGGCTTGGGCAAGAGTTTTTAGGGCTGCCGAGCGACAGGACCCCAAGAGACTATGATTATTTAACCAGATCTAACATCGTATGAAATTTATTCGTCACGTAAAACTTAAAACTCATATGAAACGGTTATTGGGATCCGTCTTCCACCGGAAATCCCATCATACAGTCCACCGCGATTTGTTGGCCGCTTGGGGTGGAACCACGAATAATCATCGTAAAATTTTGATCGCTACTTTATTAACTGGAATTTTATGCCTGGGAGTTCCCATCATAATTTTGTCCATACCTCCGAATTCCAACATGGATATTACGAAGGGGGTCCTCGCAATTAATACGGAAAAATCCGTGTATACAAAAGGCGAATCCGCAATTTTCCAAATAGGTTCCCTGGATCCCCGGGGAAATACGCTATGCCACAGTAATCTGACGCTTGAAATATCCGGCCCCCATTTCTGGAACAAAAAAACAATTCTGACAACCGATAACAAAGCCATCAAAACCAATTCTACCTGCGGTGACAACAACGTAACCAACGAACCTGACTATACCGCCAAATTTACTCCCGCCGAAACCGGTCGGTATTATGTGCGGCTTACCAATCGGGACTCCAAAATATCGGACGTCATATCGTTCGACGTGGTCTCCCAAAAATCGAGTATTCAAATCGATCGCTGGGGCGCAACACGGATTAATCCGTTTAAATCCGACCGCTATCCGATGGTGTTGAAAGTTACTGCGGAAAAGGATTTCAAAGGCCAATTGGTCGAACGCGTGCCGGCAAATTTCCAAATCGTCTGGCAGGGTTCTGCAAAAATTACACCCTCATCCCGGGATATCACTTTGACGTGGGATGTAAATATGAAGGCCGGGGAAACCAAAGAATTTTCTTATGAGTATACGGCACCCAAAGTGAGTCCTGATTTCATCAGATTGGGCCCGGCGAAAATCACAAGTTCCCAGGCATCATTTGCTCAACAAAGTTATTTGGAAACAGGGTGGCAGATTGCATCGGATGTCGCATGCACTTCAAACCAAACCGGCAACTGGGGCGATGCAGGCATCTGGGATTGTACGCACGTTCCTGCAAATGGTGATTCTGCCATCATCGCAGCTACCCATAATGTCACTCTCAACACTTCCACCAATAATATGATCTCGGTCACGATTAACGGAACACTCAACGCAGGAACGGGCGCCGGATACGCAATCACTCTCAATGGCACAACGGGTACGCTATTTACCAACAACGGCGTATTTACTTCCACCAATTCGACGATCACGATTACATCAAATGCCGCCGTAACACTCTTTGGAGGAACCACAGCATATACCGGCTCGACAGGTCAAATCAATAATTTAAGTTTCACGGGCGTCTTAAGCGCATCCCGTGTCTATACGCAACATGCAACAGCCGGTACCGCCGTTACCTATGCAGGCTCGATCTCGGATACCCACACCGGCACTGCGGGAGGTACACGGCTAGTTACCTTTAACATGAACGGCGCCACCATCGTCGGAGGGACAATAACCATGAATGCGGGCGTCAATGCATCATCTACATTTGATACGACGGCGACTAACTACGCTCTTACCGTCGGAGCAGTGGATGAACGTTTGGGAACAATAAATATCCGCAGCTCCACTTTCACTCTCACCAACACATCGGGTACTTTATTAACTCTCAACGGTACCTTTACCGCCGCTGCCGCGTCAACAACCATCATTAACGGCGACGGAGATCTTACGATATCCGGAGGAACTACCGCACCAACTTTTGGAATTCTTAAAATCGCTCCCACCATTACGGATAACCGTACCTATTCCGGCGGTACCGCGTTTACGGCCGCCGGCGCGTTAACTCTCAACACCACCGCCGCATCCGCGCTGACTTTGACAATCAATCTCGGAGGAAATCTGACTAATACGGCATCAACGTTAACGTATGTTGAAAGCGGCGCGGGGCCGGGACGAACAACTTTAAATACAACAGCAAGCAATTATAATATCGCAACCCGGAATATCACGATTACGGCAAACAGCGCCCTTATCGCAAATAATTCCACGATTACTTTAAATAATACATCGGGCACGCTATTCACTAACAGCGGAACGTTTACCGCCAATTCCGATTCAACGGTACAAATTACGTCTAATGCCAGCGTTACCCTATTCGCGGGTAATTTTACCGGAAGCAACAGTCTCGGTAATCTGGCGTTTACCGGCGCATTAAATGCCGCCAGAGTTTATACCGCCGGAGTGGCATTCAATCTTACCGGAAATCTTATTGACACGCATACGGGCGTTACCAGTGCGCGCAACCTCCGTTTCCAACTCAGCGACGATTCTTCCGTCAACGGAACGATTGCGCTTCAACCCGGATCTTTGGGAACTTCTACTCTGAATACAACCGCATCTGCTTTCGCGCTTTCCGCAGCGGCAATTGATCTGGAAGGAGGCGGGATAGCTGCAAACGCTACCCTACTCGCCAACGGATCGGTAATTACCCTAAATGGCACCGGTACACTCCTGACAAACAACGGCACGTTTACGCAAGCCACATCCAACGTCACCATAACATCCCCTTCGGGAACACCTACGCTTCTCGCAGGCGCCAGCACCACAAGCTTCAATATTCTAAACATTAACACCGATTCAACCATCCTGAACACAGGTGCAGAGCTTACCATATCCAACGCCAACGCCGGCAATGGACTGTTTATCACAAAAGGAGTTCTCAATGATAGCGGATTGGCGATAACAGGCTCCAACAACGGAACGTTAAATATCACCGCGAACGGCACACTTTGTCTCGGAGGTCCGACAACAGCAACATCGAATGTCTGTAACGCAGGAGGAGCAACATCAACTACAGCCCGCGCGATGCCCACTTTTAATACATATCAATTCAACGCCGCATCTACGGTCCGGTATTTATCGGATGCCGATATGGCCACGATTAACCGGGCGACGGCATATGGCAATCTCATCTTGAGTCCTATTTTGACCGCCGATCGTGCCTATACTTTTGACGCAGGCGCAGTAACCGTAAACGGCAACTTTACCATCAATCCCAATACAGACACAGCCCATGTATTAACAGTTACAATGGGTGGAGACATCACGCTTCCGGCAGCGAATACCATTAATATTACGGCAACCAGCAATGCGACATCGTCTCTGGTAACTTATGTAAACCCGACCAGTTACAATCTGTCTTCAGGAAAAATATATATCGGGGCGGGAGGTACACTGAACGCAACAACGTCGACATCCACTATTACGGTAAACGGCACATCCGACGCCGGTCCCCTTTTCACCCGCGCAGGTTCCTTCCTGGCCGGAAGTTCTACCGTTATATTTAATGGAAACAACACGAATACTCCGACTCTTTTTTCCGGAGCGTTCACTGCCGGCAATTCCTTGTATAACGTAACGATCTCGCCCACAATCACCGTTGATCTCACGTATATGGTACTTGGCAGTAGCGCACTTACCGTGAGTAATAATTTTACGGTTAATCCTTCCGCGGCGGTATCTCTTTCTCTCGCCGTTCTTCAAGGAAATAACCTGACCGTCACAGGAACCACGACCATTCAAGGTTCAGGAGCAGGTCCTGCTCTTGGTTTCTTATCCACCTATCAAAGCGCTCCTACGTGCTACAACTTGACAACCGGCAACGTGAACATCGCCGCCAATGGAATTCTCTACTCTCTTGATTGCAACTCCATCTTTACGATCAATGGAAATTTTACGAATAACGGAACATTTGTCGAAGGGACATCAACCGTCGTCTTGGCAACCACCAGTGAAGCAACCCTTACCGGCAATACAACATTCTATAACTTCTCTTCAACGGTTGCCGGAAAAACGATTAAATTTACCTCAGGACAGACGTTCCGCATTAACGGGTTGTTCACGATCACGGGTACTTCGGGAAGCCATGTCACGATCAGAAGTACTACCTTGTCCTCCCAGTGGTATGTCTACTATAAAGGTACGCAAAACATCACGTACTCATCCATTTATGATTCCGGCTGCGACGCTTTAAGCGATCCAATCAACGTAAATGCTACAAATGATGACGGCGCCCATGACAACAACGGCACCTGCTGGGGGGCAACGGCGCTTCCGACTTATACGCCTACACCGTCTCCTACCATCACTCCCACTCCCACGGTTGCTCCCTCTCCGACCCCAGGCGCTAATCTTATACCTCCTACGGCAAACTGGAATTTTGACGAAGGTTACGGTACTACGATCCATGATGCATCCGGTAATAGTCATCATCTCAATCATGCCAGTACTTTCCCCACCTGGCAGACGGAGGACATGTGTGTCATGGATAAATGTTTGAAATTTAACGGCTCGACAGACGGACTGGCATCCGATACGGTAAACGGAGTCAAGTCCGTTGCTTTCTGGGTTAAACCCATGGCAAACAGCGCGTATCTTCTGGCGCTGACAAGCACCGTTACGATTACCACCAACAGTACAGGTGTTGTTTCTGCAAATAATTTCACGTCTCCTACGATATATATTAACGGAATTGCACAAACGACTCCGACTCTGCCGCTTTACCAATGGAGCCACGTCGAAGTGACGACGGGTACCGGCGTAGATTCCAATGCCATCATGATCGGTGAAACAGCGGGCGGATTCGCCAATGCCTATTTTGACGAAGTGAAATTCTTTACCACTGCCCATACAGCCGCACAGGTAAGAACTCTTGCTATCAGAGGCGCATCACCCAACGGATCCGCAGCAGTTTTGGGGATGCAGGATACGAGTTTCTTAAATCAGGGACTGATTGGTTACTGGAAAATGGATGGTGATGCAACAGACGCAAGCGGCATCGGACAAACCCTTACCAACTACGGTACTACCCCATACGCCGGTAGTAAATTCAGTTTGGCGGCCGGAGTCTTTAATGGTTCCTCCCGATATTTCGGTTACGGCTCAGCGATCTCCGGCATCCAAACCGTATCCATGTGGGTTTATCCAACGAATACGTCCAATTATTATTTTCATCTCACCAATTCCACAACCTATGTCACCTCTACATCGGGCACTGTGACTGCTACGGGTTTTACCAATCCGGTTGTTTACGTCAACGGAGTTATCAACGGCACCATCACTGCCAATACCTGGCAATTATTAACGGTTTCGTCAACAGCTGCCATTTCCGCCGCCAACTTCGAGATAGGCCGGGCGAACGGTTCTTACCTTACCAATAACAGCTATGTGGATGATGTCCGCATTTACAACCGTGTCCTTTCCCCCCGGGAAGTCGCCAATCTCTATGAGTGGGCTCCGACTCCGCTACTTTATTACAAATTTGACGAAAATGTTGGCACGACTACGGTTGTTGATTCCAGCACTCATGGCTACACAGGAGATATGGGCGGAGCAACTTATCTCGCGGACCATAAACCTCATTGGACTACGGGTAAATACGGGTCCGCGCTTAAATTTGACGGAGAGGCCGCCGGCTATGATCAGTATCTGACCGTTCAGAACAGCGACGCTTTCCTGGATGGAGAGCGCGCCTTCACTATGTCTGCCTGGGTCAAATACGACACTCTTACCGATTGGGGTCTTATAGCGATGAAACAATCTGACAGCACTCATTACATCGGCTTCGGATTAGGAGGACCCGGTGAAGGCGACAATGACGATTTTGAAGTTTGTGTAGCGAATGGCAGCAATTCGTGTGCTTATACCACCGGAAACATTATCACAACGGGTACTTGGTACTATCTCACCGTCGTCTACGAAGGTTCCCAGACGACTAAAGCCAAACTCTATGTTAACGGTGTCCTCCAAACAGTAACTTTATCGGCTGCATTTCCTACTTCGGCTGCCACGATAAATCAACCCCTGGAAGTCGGATCATTCGCCGCTATTTCAACACTGGGTATCCTCGACGACGTCAAAATCTATAACTATGCCCGGTCATCCAAACAAATTGTCGAGGATATGAATGCCGGTCATCCGGCCGGTGGCAGTCCGATCGGCTCACAGGTTGGTTTTTGGAAGTTTGATGAAGGCAGCGGTGATACGGCACGCAATTATGGTTACGCCGGGTCAGTTATTGACGGCAATCTAGGTGCAGCTGCCTGTCCCGGCGACGCTTCGTGTCCCAACTGGGCCAGCAGCGGGAAATTTGGCATGGGTCTGAGTTTTAAAGGAGCCCAAGCTGTCTTTGTACCTACTAATACCAATCTGAATTTTGGCAATGGTACGACCGACAGACCTTTTTCCGTCGGCGCCTGGATCAACCCTGCCAACTCCAATCCGTTTGCTATCTTCAGTTATGCCGGCGAATTGGCTTCCGACGGACCGGAATGGATTTTCTATGCCAACGGCAACGGCAGCACTCTCACTCTCCAACTTTATGATAACAGCACCGCTAATTGGATCGCGGTAAACTCGGTCCCGACTATCCCGACTAATACTTGGACGCACGTTTTGGCAACCTACAACGGCGGCGGCTCCTCGGGTATCAAACTCTACATAAATGGTATTCAGGTAGCTACAACAGCAATTTCTCAGGGCACCTATGTCGCGATGCATAATCTCGGTCAAAACGGATACATCGGAGCCCTGTGGCCAAACGATGGTGCCTACGGTTCTTTCGCCACGGGTCAAATTGATGAACTCAAAATTTACTCCGATGAACTCTCCGGCGAAGAAGTAAAAATTGATTATGACCGCAACTCAACAGCAGTTCTGGGATCACTGTCTGACACATCACAACTCACCGGCGGAAGTATAGCCAGTAACTCAGCTAACGCCGCTTACTGCATCCCGGGCGACTCCTCCCCCTGCGCTTCTCCGGTGGGCGAATGGAATTATGACGATAATGCCGGATCAACCGTCAAAGACACGTCCGGGCATGACCATAACGGAACCTGGCAAGGAACACTGGGTAATCAATGGACCGCCGGTAAATATGGTTCTGCCGGAAGATTCAATGGCACAAACAACTATGTTTCCGCTATCAATACTGATGGATCACTATCTATTGAAACTACAATAACACTTGAAGCCTGGATCAATTCCAACAACGCCGGACCCATTTATTCCGGTCACGCCGACGGCGGCTACAAAAATTACTTTTTTGCTGTTGATTCCTATATGTACTTTCTCTATGAAACAGGTGGAGGTACCCCTCACTATTACACCAGCACCAATACCTATGACTGGTCAGACGGTTGGCATTTCATTGCTCTAACTTTCACGTACGGCACCGGCACTTCCATGCAGATGTACCGCGACGGACAACCGGTCGCCGGAGCGTGGACTACCGGTAATGGTAATGCCGCTCCATTTACCGGAAATACCGTTTTCTTAGGATACGATGGGCCCGCCTGGGGCGATATGAGTTCCGGTGTTATCGATCAAACCCGTGTCTTCAACTATATTCGCACCCCTGCCCAAATTCTTTGGGATTATAACCGTGGTGCTGCGATGAACCGCTATAAATTCGACGAGTGTACGGGAAATGTTACCCATAATTCTGCGATAAACTCCCTGGGACAAGCGTCTGGTATAGATATTAATATCGTTCCCGGAGCCGGACGAACCACGGGCAGTTGCGGTTCCGGTACGGCAACCGAGATGTGGAACGGCGGCACGAACGGAAGATTTAACGGCTCTCTGGCTTTCGACGGTTCCGGAGACAGCGCTAATTCCAGTTCCACAATAAATCTTACCGGTACGACAAAAATGACTGTCTCTTTCTGGCTCAATTGGGATAGCTATTCTAATAATGACGATCTTGCTATGGAATCCAGTTCGGATTTCAATGCCAACAACGGTGCCATTCTTATCGATCCCAATTCTTCTTCGGGAAGTTGCAACGGCTATGCCGAAGTGGCTTTCCGCCAAACCAATTATCGTTCCGAATGTATTACCCGCCCGTCGGCCGGAGTCTGGCATTTCTGGACTGCTGTTTTTGACACGAGCACCAATGCGGGCGATATAAAAATCTATATCGATGGAATAGAACAAACCACGATCGTTAATCAAACCGGGACAGGCGCAGCTCCAAGTTTCGGCAACTTTACTTGGTATTTCATGTCCCGTGCAGGATCTTCTCTCTTCGGTGCAGGCAAAATGGATGAAACGCAAATCTTTCCGTATGCCCTTACCGCAGCACAAATTAAATTATTGTATAACCAAAATGCTGCCGTGAGAGTAGGACCGTGAGAAAATTACCAATTTTAAATTACCAATCAATTACCAATTTCAAATTTTGAATTACAAATTTAAATTACCAATTACCAATTTTTAATCAAATTTAAATGACTCAAATTCAAAATCAAAAAAAATATGACTTAGAGGAAAGAACTACGCTTTTTTCTGAGTGCATTATCGAGCTATACAAAGCATCTTCCAAGAATATAATTACTATTCCGCTTATCGAACAACTCATCAGATCCGGAACCAGTATAGGGGCTAACTATTATGAAGCAAACGGAGCCTCAAGTCGAAAAGATTTCAAAAATAAAATATATTTAAGCAAGAAAGAAGCCAAAGAATTAAGTATGATCTTTGCAAAAATCGCCTTAAATACAAAGTAATTTTTATAAATTGAATAATTTAAATTTTATATCTGATTAAAAATTGGTAATTAAAAATTAAAAATTATTTAAATCGTATGCGCCCCATAAATCATAAATTATCTTTAAGAGCCATTATGATCCTTATAGCGGTCTATACCCTTCTCATTCATCTCGAAGCATCAGTGACCTTCGCCCAAGACGCGTCCTCATCGGCAATAATGCCCTCTCCGACAATAGCTGTTTTTCCTTCTCCAACAATCCCGATATTTATGTCTGGCACTCCTACGCCAGGAGTGATAGACAATCAGGCATCTGCAAGCACTCCAACGCCTACGTTGATTATTTCGCCGTCCGAAGCCCCAAAAATTTCTGAGACTCCAACCTCCGAAAATATCACAGTTACTCCCTCGCCTCTTCCCCTGGATCTTGGATCGGAAGCAAATACTCTTCCATCGTCAGCTACGATCCGGCAGCCGATCCGGATCAAACCACTAGTGAACACCAGTTTCCAAACATGGGAATCGGTTACGTTTTCGGTACTCAATACCTATAATACGGACCCTGCCATCAATTTATTTTATGAAAACGGCCGCGCGGTTGCGGCATACGTCACAAAGAAAACAACCGGAAATGAAACGCGGTATACACTCCATCCTCCCTTGGGCCTTCCGGCCGGACGGTATACGGTCAGAATGAAAGACGCATCGGATCATGAAGAAGCTTTGGAATTTTTCTGGGGAACTTTGGTTATGAATTTCGACAAAACAGTCTACACTCCTCATGAAACCGCACGCATCGCAACCACGGTTCTCAACCGGGAAGGCGTGATCGTCTGCGACGCCCAACTGGAAATCACCGTCACCGACCCGGATCATAACACGGTGAAATTCTCCACGAACGACGGCATTACGGTGAACCCGAAATGTGATATCCATGACCGTACGGATGTCCCGGACTATGAGACGCTCTATACGTTTACTGATAAAATCGGCAACTATCAGATAAAAGCTACCGCGGTCACAAAAGACGGCACGTTTACCATTATTAACAATGTCGAAGTAAAACAAAGTGTTCCTCTCTCTATCAAACGATCTCTCACTTCACGTATTTTCCCTCCCAAAGATGAGGCTGTCATAATCGAACTTAACGCACACGAGGCTTTCGACGGTTCCCTGTCGGACTTTGTGCCGGAAGGAATTACGATTTTGCCCGGTGCAAACGGACTCGCCTCCTACGACAGCCAAGCAACGGTTTCCGCAGATTTTATTGATGGCATTCCCCTTCGCGTACCCAAATTAAGCCTCCGGCTGCCGTTTGAAGGAGTATTCCCGCTCACCCAGGAATTCGGAGCACATCTCTCTCCTGAATATTCCAAAATCGACTACGTGGACCTCGGACTGCTCGGCCATGACGGTGTGGATTTCGGAATTCCGTCCGGCACCCCGATTGTCGCTGCCGCATCCGGCAAAGTCGTTCTCGCGGGACGCGGATTATATGGAATTACCATCATCCTGGAACACCCGTGGGGTCAAAGTTTTTACGGGCATTTGAGCCGCGTGGCGGTAAAAGAAGGAGACATCGTCACATCAGGACAGCTGATCGGCTATTCGGGAAATACCGGATTTTCTCTCGGACCGCATCTTCATTTTACGATCCTTCCGTCCATTCATAACAGCGCGAACGGATATCTTGGGAAAATCGATCCGCTGCCTTTTCTCGGGATGAAAAACGGGACAAGCCTCCAACCCAATGTCGCCGCAACTCTCGGAAAATCGCAGACCCGGTTGACGTGGAACGTCCATCTGAAAGCCGGCGAATCAAAGACTTTAGGATACGGTATCCGGGTTCCGCACGTCTCTCCCCAAACGTATTTACTCGGACCCATACGTGTGAACGCAGAATCCGGCACAAGTGAAAATGCCTCCGCATCCGCCACTCCCACAATTCAATTAATAAGCGTAAACACTGTTACGCCATCGGTAACTTTACCAACCATCTCTCCCACGCCGGAAGAATCAGCGGTTTCAAGCACATCATCTTCGCTTATCGAACTCGTAACGTCTCCGACCCCGGTTCTATCGGAAGTATCTCCCACCGCAACTCCGGAACCGATATTTACGGCAGACGAAGAGTGGATCGTTCCTGAAGGAAATACCGAAACCGAAGATTTGTCAGGAATCTGGCAACTTGCAGCCGACAGTGACCTCACGATTGACCGGTCCGTCAATCAGGATGCCTATGGACAGGATTCTGCAAACTCAAATATCGTAATGTTAAATGACCAAACCGGATACCTATTCTACAAAGACTCGTCCGGAGTCTGTTCGTATCAAAAAACAACGGACGGAGGAATTTCATTCGGCGGGGCGGTAATGATCGGGACAACGAACGGCTGTTCCAAAATCGGTATCTGGTACGACCAGTGGACTCCCGGTGACGATCACGGTAAATTTATCCATATCGCCTATTTTGATAAAAAATCATCCCAATTTTTCTACAACCAACTCGACACTGCAAGCGACACACTGATCCCGGAATCGGTTCCGGTCTTTCCAATTTCTGACCCGTCGTTCCCAACCAGTCCTTACTCCTCCTATCTAACCCGGATGACCGATGGGACTCTCATTCTCATGACTTCTCATAACGCAACGGATCTGCAAAAAATCTTTGCGTGCCGGTCAGACTGCACGACAAGTTCCAACTGGACGCCTCTTCCCTTTCCGACACACGAAGGATATTCCGACGGTCTTATCCTGCCCTCGCCGGACGACCGGTTAATTGCTTTCCGGTATCATCCCGAAGAACACACGTTGCAATACAACAGTTATTCCCAGGGGGCGTGGAAAGCGGATTGGATCACGATGGACTCCGGGGTTTATTCGTCCAATGACCGGTCGCGCCGTTTCACCGCAACGCTTGACCGCAGGAACGGATCAATATACGTATCGTATGCCGTAGAAAATCCCAATCGCCCCGGCGATACCGTCATAAAAACCATGGTGCTCAATCCGAAAACAGACGGATGGTCCCGTCTGCCGACTCTGTCCACTCCGGAAGGCTTGAGCTTGTTTGATATTAAACTGGCTTTCAACGAAAATTCCCAAGATCTCTATCTCCTGTATTCTGCCCGTCCGGTTGCGGAAAATGCTCCGGGGATGAACGCGTATTATTCCATTTTCTCGTCCGCCGACAAAACCTGGCAGGGACCGTTTGGACCGATGAATAGTGTGGCTTCCGATCTCCACGGGCTCCAAATAAACCTTCTCACGACACGCCGGATCTTCTCGACGTGGACCGATACGACAACCGGAATCCTGTATGGGACGACTCTAAACCGGGATATAATCAAAAATCAGCCGGTGCGTTTGCGTGCAGTTTTCCCGACAAGCACCAAAAGATAAAATTGAAACATGGGATCATTGTACATTCTTAATTCATGATTCCTAATTCTTTTTCTCGTTGCCCATTATATTATCTCTGTTGCGAACCCATTAAAAATATGCTACGGTACGAATACTTGAAATAATATGGCATCATCACCGACTCTTCCGATCTCAAGAATTACGGTTGCAATAATCATAATTATCTCGGTCCTCATCTTTACCGGAATCGGTTCCAGCATATATTTTTATCAGAAGTATAAAAGCGCCGCAAGCCAAGTCGTGGGCAGCAGCCAGGAAGCGAATCTGAAAGAAGCCAAGGATCTTGCGAAAAAAGTCGGAAAACTCATTGACGTTCCTACGGATGAAGACCCGTCCGTAGCAACCATCAATGATGTCGAGAAGTTGAAGGACCAGACGTTCTTCGCGAAAGCCAAAAACGGCGACAAGCTTCTCGTCTATTCCAAAGCCAAAAAAGCCATCCTTTATGATCCGACGCTTAACAAAATCATAGAAGTCGGACCGGTCGTCATTCCGACACCCACAGCTCCAGACCAAACTGAAATACAGCCTACCAGCTCTCAAAACCCACTGGATAGTACCCTAAGCCCGACAGCCGCACCCTCTCCGACACCGGGTCCTAAAATATCCGTAGCGATTTATAACGGCACGAACACGAGTACGGCCGTAAACACCGTAGAAATGCTTATCACCGGTAAGACAAAAAACGTGGATATCGTTTCCAAAAAGAATGCCGCAGCACGGAATTATACGAAGACTCTGGTAATAGATCTCAGGGGTAATATGAAAGACTCTGCCAAAACACTCGCAACTCTACTTGACGGAGAACTTGCCCTTCTTCCTGACGGAGAAACGAAACCGGCGAATGCAGATTTCCTCGTTATTGTCGGAGCCTCTTCCGCACCCGCCCCCACTCCGTAAAAATAAGTCTCTGGTTCAATTAACCTGTCATCTGTACCCCTAACATATATCTAAATCGAAGTAACAACGTACTTTGTCACTTCTACCCCGATGTCCATCGGGAGAAGGGACGTCAAACGTCCTAGGCAATCTCTATAATTCTCTCTTTCTTTACTTGTCCAAAGAAAGAGAGGAAAGAAAAGACACCCCATTGGAGATCTCCTTGTTTTTCTATACGTCAGATCATCCGATGGACCCTCTCTAATCCCGGTGCTTGTAACGGGATAGAGTCTCCACACGGTGATCATTCCGTAAGAAAAAACTACGGATATCTCCAAAGGGGAAGAAGACCTCATTAAGAGAACTATCATAAAACCTTCAACGACGCTAAATACGTCAGAAGTAACTCCAAAAGATAAAACCTTCAACGACGTAAGGAATACAACAAAGAAGAACTATACAATTTTACCCAGACTATTTAAAAGACAGGTTTCGCAGTGACAAAGATACCAAATACAATATACAAAATACAATATTCTTAATTCATAATTCCTAATTCTTAATTCCTATTTATTCATGCTCGGCAGAATCGGCGCTCTCTGAAATATTCCCGCATATTGATCCCGATACCGCAAGACCCATTTCTTTTCTTCCACAAGTTGTTGCATCCTCGTGAATAGAGGTTTATATGTAGCCATATAGACCGTATTATAGTCGGATAGATCGACGTCAACCCAATTCTGTTCATACGGGTAATAGGCTTCGAACGCACTGTACCCGTCATCACTCCTCCACAAGTGCATACGGCCGTCGATCGTCGGTTTCAAATCCGGATAATTCCAAATCAGATAACCTCCCCAGTTATAAAACGTCAGAGTTTTCCCCCTGTTTTTCATCTGGTCTAATACCTGCGCGGAAAGAGGAGAACAGCCTGAATTTGCGCAAAACGCGTTCCAGTCATAGGTAGACAATCCCAATTTCGGGATTCTCACATGCAGTTGGTAAACGCATAATCCGACAAAAATACTAATCGCAAACAGCGTATTGAAAAATTTCAACCGATCCCATTTTAGGGACGCTACAACAACCTGCATAAACGGTATGGAAAGAAGCAACATCGGCCACGTATACCGACGCACGGTAAAGGATAAAAACAGCATGATGCCTACAATTCCAAGCATCGGTGTCATAGCCTTTAACTTGCCTTTTATCCAATACAGGAAAATTCCCAACAGCACCAAACTGACCCAAACAACAAGCTGCCACCAGTTGAACGAGTAGGTATCAAACGGAAGCCACTCTACAATATATTTCTGCATGGGATTTCCGAAGTGCTTCAAAGTCTCCAAATACACACCAAAACCAAAAGGATTTATAAGCGTTGCTCCGACGGATCCTGCGAAAGACAGAACTGCCGGAAGCATTTTGTTTCTCGTTAGCGGCCGGGACAAGTAAAGATATATACAAAGCCAAATAGCCATCAACATAATACCCAATATAAATTCTCCGTGTATATTTACCCAGAAAAGAAAGAGTGGAATGGTCAGAAATATCGTAAATTTCTTCCCCCTTCGCCAGCTTTCAAGACAGTACATAAGGATTCCGGTAAAAAGAAGACTCACGAGATGGCCCCGGAACGATACCTGGGTCAACGGTTCTTCTGAAAATACGAGGACCGGGAATATAATGGATTTTTCCCAAAACGTAAGCCGGAACGCTTTCGAAAATACGAAAAACGTGCCCACCATCGTAAGCGCTCCCAGAACGGATATTCCCAAAAACCCAAACTTATTAAATACGGAATAGGATAGGATGTCAGTCCCCCACGAACTGTTGACCCACTTATAGTCCGGCATTTCCACGGCAAACGTATTTTCCCCGAGGATAGACCCGTGTTGAAAGAAGTATTCTCCGTACTTGAGATGCCACCCCAGATCCGTATCGAGCGATACATAGAGCATGGAAAGAAATACGACTGCGTACGGAAAAACTCCCAGAACGAGGAATTTAATGAAAGCGATACCGCTTTTTCTCAACCGGCTCGACATAACAGCATTATATAGGATAAACGGTTATCTGTTCTTTGTGGCATTGGAACAGTGTGAAATTGTAACGTTCTTACGAACACGTCCCGCCCCAATTTTTAAGCACCCACGTGGCATCCACGCTGTTTACTTTTCCGCTTCCGGAAATATTAACAAGTCCGCCGCTGGTACTGCCATAGGAGGTTAAAATCTGGTTCAAATCAGTCACGTTTACCGTATGGTCACCATTCACGTCGGATTTACACGCCGGGGTTTTCGTAGGACCTATGGTCGGCGACGGTGCGGTTGTCGGACTCGGTGCGGTTGTCACCGTCGGACCTGACCCGTTGATATTCGCCATCAGCCACCAGAAACCTTTCGCAAGCCGTGTAGAACCCGCTATATTCGGATGTCCGAGATCATCACTCCACCATTCCGAACAAAGTGATTCCTGCGTAACGCCGTTGACGTTTTGAGTACAACTGGTACCGTTATCATGATGGGATTCTATATCCGCCAGGTCATAAAATAGCTTATTGTTTGCTTTCGCGTAGGCGCGCAATTCATCGTTAAATGCTTTGATGGAATCCGGCCCGGGAGATTGATTCCAATCCAGCATAAGAGCCTGAGTTGTCCAGATGAATTTCTTTGTCGGGTACCGGCTTTCAAATCCCAGCATCATATCCCGATAGGTGGGAAAATCCTGAGCCCACCAATCGATATAGCAAAATTTCATACCAAAGACGTCATAGGAAGACACATTGGCCGGTACGTCACCTTCAAAAGCGGTTATTTTATCCGGCGCCGTAGATCCGTCAATGAGCCGCCATGTCCAGTTGGGATAATCATATTTGGTGGCGGGACTCGGAACCGAACATTCGGGATTTTGAGACGTACCCGTCAAACAATCAAGCCCGTTGTAATGAATTCTCTCCCCGGTTGAACGGTGCTCGAAAAGGACCCGGAGATTCCGTGCGTTATTTAACTGCGTTGTGGTGAGAGAACTGAACTGGCTTATAATTGTGTGATCCGCAACAACGGCCAGAGCTTGGTGAGGAAATAATCCCGTATATCCTATCGCAGAAAGAAGGACAAGAAGTACAAGGTTAATTTTTTTCATACGTACTAAATTTATCATAGGGCAAATTTGTTTCGTTAGCAACTCTCTCCCCAATGTTTAATAATATAGACCCCGTCCAACATATTTACTTTTCCGTCTTTATTGATATCCGCTGTCGCATTTGAGGTTGAGTAATTAGTCAAAACTATCTGTAAATCACCCATTCCTACCGGACTAACCCCGTCGATATTTGCCGCGCACGAAGGACTGGAGGTTGCAGACGGAACAGGAGAAGGACCGGTCGTAGGACTCACAACCGGGGTATTTTCCACCAATACCATAAACGTTTTCGCCGGCATAGAGACTGATAAATTTTGCGATGAGGCGGTAACGTTGGTTGTAATGGGAGGAATCGCAACCGTATTGGGATACTGAGTCATTGTATTACTATCATAGCGGTACTGACTAAAACTGTAAGTAGGCTTTGCCGGAAATTGCAGATTAAATGTTTGAGTGCTGCTGGTTTCGTTGACCATAAAAACACTCCACCCTCCATCGGGACGCTTCAAAGCCCCCACACGGTAAGGACTGATCGGTGGAAGCTCATCCGGCAAACCTGAACAATCCGGACAGCCGTTCACCGGCGCCTGGATGCTGTCTTTGGGAGCAAACCGGGTTAAAAGTCCCCAAGACTGTGCGGAGGGCCGGAGTGCCCAATTGTTATCTTTATATTTCCAGAGTCCCCACTCAAAAAAGTTTGCGCCGTAGTAAGGCGGAGTCTGATAAATATTTTGATCCAGGGAATAATAAACGTCAAACATATTCCAGAAAATCCCCCCCTGCACCCGGCTGGTTAAGAGGGTCGTTGCGTAATCGGCCATCTCAAGAGCGTATTCAAAATGAACGTTTTGACCGTTGGTAAATGTCGCACCGCTCGAAAGCCCCATCTCTGTAACGAACATTTGCTTAGTCGAACCGGTTGTCGGATCACTTGTATAAACCATATTACGCATTGCTTCCAACATCCGGTAAAGCGTTCCGTAAATTCCACCCGGAGGATTAATATTCGTTATTTCCCCGCTGCAGGGCGCGTTGGGATAACCACAGGTTGGGCCGGGATAGCGGTGAAAATCATAGAGATCAAAAACATTATGCAGCCGTGAGATGGCATCAGCAAAAAAATCCCATCCCCCACCGTTGTCGGGTCCGATAAATTTGATCCGTGAACGGATACCCTGATCTTTCATAGCCTGGTCGACGTTTTTTGTCATCGTTTCATAAACCTGCAAACCCTCTGCGTACGTCCGGTTATTACCTGCGTAGAATTCATACTCCGGCTCGTTGCTGACAATGAGATATTTGACACACGAATACCCGCGATTTAAAAACTCCTTCATATACATTGCAATTCCTTTGGCAAACCGGGTATCTGTTTCATCAACATATCCATTGTTGGCGCGGACGCAACTCGGGTTATTCGGATAGGTATTGCAGTTAGGAAATGAAACCCCTGCTTCATCCCATGACCGGGCCGTCCAAGCCCAATCATCGATAATGATATCAATATTATTCGCACAGGCAAAATCCAAATAGCGAAAAACCGATTTCATTTGCGCATTATCCCAAAGCCAGGTATTCAAATCCGGGTCCCGGGTTGCCCACCCGAGCTGCATCGCCATCCGAACAATGGGAATTTTCATGTCTTTAATCCTCTGGGTAACGATCTGCCAGTCAGCCTCGTTCACTCCCGTGATGTTTTTGGGGTTTCCGATCACATCCGGATTGGTATTGGGCGTATTCCAGAAAAAAGGATCCAATTCGGCCCCGAACCCCATAAACTTGCCGTTAAAAAGAGTCTCGTTGGGAGCTCCGATAGTAAACGTAGTCGTCTGAGCATAAGCCGGAACCGGGACTAGAGAATTAAGAATCAGGAATGACAGGATAAAACAAACAAGAAGAATAAGAAACTTCTTCATGATTTTAGAATAGAAGATTAAGGAAGAAATGTC
>Ga0172379_10004287_pt1 | contig 21289 bp, 24 predicted proteins | sample GrowelOW334metaG_FD_119756 | JGI IMG/M metagenome (GOLD analysis project Ga0172379, IMG submission 119756) | Groundwater microbial communities from an aquifer near a municipal landfill in Southern Ontario, Canada - Groundwater well OW334 metaG | ecosystem: Environmental > Aquatic > Deep...
CATTAATGCAAAAACCAAGCGTCCGCACGGCAAGCGTGTAGGTCGTGGAGGTAAGCGTGGTACTTTTTCTGGCCGTGGTCAGAATGGTCAACGTGCTCGCGCTGGTCACCGAATTCGTCCGGCCGAACGTGATTTACTTCAGCGTTTGCCAAAACTTCGTGGTTTTAAAAACAAAGTTAAGAGTGAAGTAGCTACCGCTTTGCGGGTTGGTTCCTTGGCTCGTTTAGCTAAAGATGGAAAAATTAATGCCAAGATTTTGTTAGCTGGCGGTGTTAGTGGCCGCGTTAAAATTTTAGACGGTGGCAATATTAAGGTTGCCGTAGTAGTTGAGAAGATTGCAGTTTCTGCTGGTGCCAAGAAAAAAATTGAGGCCGCAGGTGGTAAGATAGTTTAATAGATTCTAATGATTAAATTTTGGAGCGTTTTTAAATTCCCGGATCTAAGAAAAAAGATTCTTACGGTTATTGGTTTGTTAGCTGCCTTTCGTCTATTGGCGGCTATTCCAGTTTCTGGAATTGATCCAGTTCGTTTACAAAGTTTTTTATCCTCCAACGATTTGTTTGGTTTCTTAAATCTTTTCTCTGGTGGAGGCTTAGATAATTTATCCATCATGATGTTAGGCGTCGGTCCGTATATTACGGCCAGCATCATCATGCAGCTTTTGACCATCATGTTTCCGTCCCTTAAGAAGGCTTATTACGAGGATGGACCGACTGGTCGGGCTAAATTTACCCGCCTATCCCGCTATTTGACCGTCCCATTGGCTTTCCTACAGGGTTACGGGTTCTTGAACCTCTTACAGTCTCAGGGCGTTTTAAACCCTTTAAGCTCCATGGAGATGTTGGGTCACGTATTGGTGGTTACCGCCGGTTCCGTACTTTTGATGTGGATTGGAGAATTGATTTCTGAGTATAAACTTGGCAACGGAGTTTCTTTGTTGATTTTTGCCGGCATCGTCAGTTCTATTCCTAAATCCGTGGGTTTAGCTTTGGTAAACTACAATCCTTCTGTTTTACCAACTTATTTCATTTTCTTAATTGTTTCTATTTTGGTAATTGCGGCTGTCGTCGCCATTAACGAAGGTGAACGAAAGTTGCCAGTTACTTATGCCAAGCAGGTGAGAGGTAATAAAATTTACGGCGGAGTTTCTACTTATTTACCATTGAAGGTAAACCAAGCTGGTGTGATTCCGATTATCTTTGCGATTTCGGTATTACTCTTCCCACAATTTTTGGCGCAGATGAGTACAGTTTTTGCTCCAGGTATTGCTTTAAAGCTTACTGCTTTAGTTACTGCATTTTTTAACAACCAAGTTTTGTACAGTATTATTTATTTCTTTATGGTGGTTTTGTTTACCTATTTCTACACTGCAGTAACTTTCGATCCTCAAGAAATTGCTAAGAATCTTCAGCGAGGTGGGGGATTTGTACCAGGTATTCGACCAGGTCAGGCCACTGCCGAAATGATTCAACGTTTGGTGGGTCGTATCACTCTATTTGGCGCGGTCTTCTTAGGTTTTGTGGCAGTCTTACCTAATATTACGAGTATGGTTACCGGCACCCAAACCTTGGTTCTTGGCGGTACGGCCCTCTTAATCGTGGTTTCGGTAGCTTTGGAGGTCATGAAGCAGGTTTCTTCTCAGCTCGCTGTCCGCGAATACGAGAACGGTTAAAATTAGTTTTAAATTGTAGATAATTTCCCCTCCAAAAGAGGGGATTTTGTTATCTAACTTAATCGTTTGTCGGGGTTGTTTTTTTATTTATATATTTTTTCTTTTGCTTCAAAACATTCACACGTGCGAACGTTTTGAAGACGTAAAAATTCTTCTAAAACAATCCCATTTACCAATTACTAATTAAGAATTAACATTCTTATATGAAACAAGCTGTAATCTTGTACGGAGCACCAGGAGCTGGAAAGGGCACTCAGGCCGAGCTTTTAGAGCGCAACCACGACTTTATTCACTTTGATCCAGGACGTCACATAGAAACCATTGTGCACTCTCCAGAGGCTAGGAAGAGTCCCGCCTTACGCAAGGAACGGGCTAATTTTGATGCTGGTAGACTTTGCACTCCATCTTGGGTCTTGAGCATTGCGAGTAAAGCTTTAAGTGATGTGGGTAATGCTGGTTATAACGTGGTGACCAGTGGTTCTCCGCGAACTTTATATGAAGCCTTTGGTCCGGAGGGTAAAAACGATGGCTTGATAAAAACTTTAATTGATCAGTACGGAAAAAATAATTTAAAGATTGTGGTTCTAGAAGTTAAGGCGGAGGATTCCATTCATCGTAATAGTAGTCGTCGTTTGTGTTCGGTTTGTGGTTTACCAGTTTTAGCTGGAGCTAAAGTAGAGAGTTGTGCTTTTTGTGCCGGCCCACTTCGCACTCGTACTTTAGACAAACCAGAAGTTATTAAAATTAGATTAGAAGAATACAAAGAAAGAACTTTTCCTATTTTGGAGGGTTTGAAAAAACAGAAATTAAAAATATTTAAAATAGATGGCACCCGACCGCCTTATGAGGTAGGGGCGAAGATAGAAAAGATTTTAGGTTTGAAATAATGATTCGTCTTAAATCCGATTCTGATATCCGTTTTTTACGGGAGTCCGGCCGGATTTTGGCGCGCCTATTAAAAGAGTTACAGAAACGAGCCTTAGCGGGAACTAAATTAAAAGATTTAGATTTGTTTGCTCGCAAATTTTTAGCCGAAGCGGGAGCCGAACCGTCTTTTTTAAATTATCGTCCAGCTGGTGCGGAGAAAGGTTTTTCAGCGGCTATTTGTACTTCAGTTAATGAAGTGGTGGTTCACGGTTTACCAACTTCTTATGTTTTGAAATCTGGCGACTTGTTAACACTGGACGCGGGAGTTAAATATCGTAATTTTTTTACTGACGCCGCAGTTACCGTACCGATTGGTAAAGTTTCCGAAGAAGCCTTGAATTTAAAACGAGCGGCGGAAGTTGCACTCGATGCAGGAATTAAAGAATGTTATGCAGGAAAATTTTTAGGTGATATTGGTTTTGCAATTGAAGAAGTAGCTAAAGAATATGGTGTGCGCCCCGTAGATGGTTTAACTGGTCACGGTGTGGGTTTCGCAGTGCACGAGGATCCTAGTGTTTATAATTTTGGAAAACGGGGGACCGGGCACGAACTGAAGGCAGGGATGGTTTTAGCTATTGAGCCAATGTTTACGACTGGTTCGGGTTATATAGTTCAAAATAATAAAGACGAATACGAAACGGAGGACGGCACACTCTCATCTCATCACGAGCACACCATAGTAATCACGGACGGGGAGCCCGAAGTTTTAACTAAATAAAAAACCGCCAATTGGCGGTTTAGTTTGGAATATTTGGTATGTTATAAATTGTTTCGAGTTTCACAACAATTTCTTTATATATTTTTACCCAGTCTTCACCCGGTTCAAGTCCTATATAACCATCACCAGAATAATAGTCTGAATCATATTGTTGTTTTTCAGCTACTTCTTTTGGTGTGGGTTTATTAGGCCACTCTAATTCGAATATGCGACCGTAGTCAGCAATTTCTGGATAATCTTCCACACATCTAACAATTAATCCATAAGGTATTAATTTTTGAAATATACTTTTCCACTGATCAATTCTTTTCTTTCTGTCTTCAAAATCAATGGGTCTTATACTCCGTACTTCCATATCCGGAAAGGTAATTTGAGTTAGTTCACTTTTAAGATAGTTAACTAAATCTTCCATATTTTCGAATTCAAAATAGGGTTTAGTTTCGATGTTTGGTAAACAAAGCTCCAAAAAAAATGCATCAATTCCTGAACCAGCTTGGTATATTTTGGAGTTACCACCCACAAAAACAACAACAAATATAAACTCCCTTTTTGGTGGAATTTTTATAAATCTGTCCGTTGGAAAGTATCCAACGAGAGCTACACCATTATCGTTTTTTTCGAAGAACTGCATTTTTGCTCCGAAAAAATTTTTAATAAAATTACCCAAATCCATTATGTTATCAATAGATTTGGTGTTTATAGTAACTTCCATAATTCCTCCATTTTTATTAAATTGTTAATTTATTATTCTAATAATATTATATCCTTAAATGGATATAACGTCAATCAATAAAAAACCCTCATTTGATGAGGGTTTTTTGCTTATTCACCACCTTCGTCACCTTCTAATCTTTCTACACCGTCAAAGTCACCCTTATCCATTTTGTTAACTAGGGGATTTTCTTCTTCGCTTGCTGAAGAGTCTCCTTCCGCATTTTCTTTTGTGGTGTCTTCCGCTTTGGTTTCCGCACCAGGACGTTTCCAACTCGCAAAGTCACAGGCCGGATATTTATCACAACCAAAGAAAAATCTGCCCTTTTTAGTTTTCTTTTGCACCACATTGCCCTCACCACACTTTGGACACTTACCAAGTGGTTCACGAGCTATTGCAATAGACTTAGTATTTTTACAATCTGGAAAACCGGTGCAGGCTAAAAATTTTCCAAAACGACCCCGCTTAATAATCATCGGCTTACCGCACTTGTCACATTTTTCGTCCGTCTGTTCATCTGGTGCAATTTCTTCTTTGCTAACTTCCAAATATTTAATTTCTAAAAGTTTAGCAAAAGGATTATAAAAATCGGCCAAGACGTGGCGCCAATTCTTTTTTCCTTCTGCAATTTTATCTAAATTCTCTTCCATGTCTGCGGTGAACTGCGAATCCACGATTTGCGGGAAGTGTTCTTTCAAAACTTTAGTGACTAATTCTCCCATTTCCGTTGGTTGAAACCGGCGATCCTGATTTTTTTCTACATACCGACGGGCAGTGATGGTGGCAATGGTTGGGGCATAAGTAGATGGCCTACCAATTCCGTTTTCTTCTAAAACTTTAATTAAACTCGCTTCGTTGTAACGCGCTGGCGGTTCGGTGAAGTGTTGTTCTTTTAATAATTCTTTTAGTTCTAATTTCTCGCCCTCTTTTATTTCCGGCAAATTATTTTCGCCGGCCGGTTGGGTCCAAACTTTTAAGAAACCATCAAAAACTAATTGCGAACCATTAGCTCGAAGTTCATAATTTTCTTCGCCCTTCGCCGAAATTTCTGCGACCGTGGCTAAAAATTTAGCCGACGGCATTTGGGAAGCTACAAATCTTTTCCAAATTAATTCGTAGAGTTTTTCTTGAGCTTTGTCTTCGCCTACGCCTGGACCGCCAAAGGCTTGAGGTTTTAAAAATGGATTAGTTGGACGCACCGCTTCGTGAGCTTCTTGGGCAATACGAGACTTGGTTTTAAATTTACGTGGTTCCGGTAATTGGTATTCTTTGCCAAAAGATTCCGCAATTAATTTACTAGCTGCCACTAAAGATTCTTCGGATAAGTTCACCGAATCGGTACGCATGTAAGTAATCTGACCGTTTTCGTATAAACGTTGAGCGAGCATCATGGTTTGCTTGGCCGACAAGCGAAAACGTTTATTAGCCTCCTGTTGTAGGGTGCTGGTGGTGAATGGAGCTAGGGGATGCTTTTGAGTTTCTTTACTAGTTACGGAACTTACGGAATATTCCGCCTGTTTTAAATCATTTGCTACAGTTTCTGCACTTTCTGTATCTTGAAAACTAAATTTTTCTATCGCGACGTTTCCCATCTTGGTTAAACGTGCCTCAAATTCACCCTTCTTAGCTTTTAGTTTGGCACCTAGGGTCCAGTATTCCTCAGCTTTGAAGGCTTTAATTTCTTCCTCGCGCTCTACAATCAAGCGTAAAGCTACGGACTGTACGCGACCAGCCGATAAACCGCGCACCACCTTTTTCCAAAGAAAAGGGGAGAGTTTATAACCCACAATACGATCTAAAATACGGCGGGCTTGTTGAGCATCCACCATTTCCAAATTTATTTCGCGGGGATTTTCTAAAGCTTTTTCAATCGCGGTTTTAGTAATTTCGTGAAAAACGATACGCGAAAATTTTTTGTCTTTGTCGGTGCCCTTTAAAATTTCTTTTAAGTGCCAAGCAATCGCTTCTCCTTCTCGGTCCTCGTCAGTTGCGAGTACAATTTCTTCTGCTTTTTCTGCTAACTTTTTTAAAGCACTCGCATTTTTTCGGGCTTTAATTGGGATTATATAAGAAGGTTCAAAATCTTTTTCCACGTCTACGCCAAGTTTAGATTTAGGTAAATCTCGAATGTGTCCAAAAGAAGACTCCACTTTATATTCTTTACCTACAAAAGCCCCGATGGTTCGGGCTTTGGTTGGAGATTCTACGATTACTAATTTATATCCGGTTTTTTTAGCCATTATTTTTTTAATTTAAAAAATCCAGCGTTTTCTACTATTCGTCCTTCTATTTCTAGTTGGGCGAGAATTTGTAGAATCACGCGTGGTTCCAGTTTAGTGAGCAAGTGTAATCTGTCAACGGATACAGTTTTTTCGGATTTCAAAGTGGTAATTAATAATTTGGTTTCCGCTGTGTCATTTGTTTCTTTTTCCACTTCTTTTTTATTAGCCCACCCTAAGTCTTCTAAAATTTCTTTTGCGTTAGTTACAAGTCGCGCCCCTTCTCGCAAAAGCATATGGGAACCGCGATAGTTGGAATTATAAATAGAACCCGGTATTACAAAAACTTCTTTACCTTGTTCCGCGGCATGTTTGGCGGTGGTTAAGGCACCAGAGGGGATTGGACATTCTATTACTACGACTGCTTTAGCTAAGGCACTTACTATTCTATTTCTTTCTAAAAATTGATTAGGAAAAGCTTCTGTACCAGCTTCGTATTCCGAAATTAATCCACCACCATTTTCAAGTATTTCTTTGGCTAAGGATTCGTGACTAGCCGGATAGATTTTATCTAAGCCTCTAGCTAACACACCCCAAGTTCGGCCACCTCCTTTTAAACAACCCTTGTGGGCTGCTCCGTCTATGCCTAAGGCTAATCCACTAATAATTCCAATCCCATTTTCCGCAAGCTCCCTTCCTATATTAAAGGCAATTTCTAGACCATCTGTAGTGGCCTTACGAGTTCCCACAATTGCGATAAGTGGCAATTCTGGTTCGGGTATTTTTCCTAGTAAAAATATTTTTTCTGGGGATCCTTTTAAATCCCTAAAAATTTGGGGGAATTCCACATCTTCCTTTATAAGTGTTCGGATCTCTTCCGCCATTTTGTGTTAAACTTTATATAAGTATAAACATTTATTGTAAAAATGGTTTCGTTTAAGAAGCAGTTAACTATTCAACTCTCGATCGCTCTCGGGGTTTTAATTATTCTCTCAATTGGTTTGAGTATTTTTGCGGGTAGTATTCGAACTGCAATTGATGATCTTGCTTCTTTACGCGCAGATTTAGCTTTTCGAGCCTCTTCTTTAAAATCTTTGGCTAATTTACAGACTCAATATAATCGTAAGGCCAAAGGTTATTCGGAAAATTTAACCAAAGCTGTACCCCAAAAAGAAGAATTAATTGGTTTAAGTAAAGATTTTCAAAGTTTGGCTGGCTTGGCCAAGGTAGAACAAACTTTTGGCTTTACTAGTGAAACCCCAGCGAGCGGTGGGGGGTTAGGCTTCCTTTCTTTTCAATCCACTGCTTCTGGCGACTTGTTAAGTCTTTCTAAATTTTTATCCAGTATAGAAAACTTTAGATATTTAACTAAAGTAGAAAGTTTAAACATTTCCCCTTCCGAACCTTCTTCTCAAAAATTAAATATTAAAGGAAAAATATTTTTCCGAGGCGAATAAAATATGATAAAAAATTTATTAGATTTAAAAAAGAAGATTAAAAAACAAGGCCCCTTTTTTGTAGGAGCGGGGATTATTGGAGTTTTTTCTATTTTCTTATCCTTCTGGCTCCTTGGTTTTTTGGTGGCTCGTTTGGGTGAGGTTTTTGCCCCCGAAGTTCCAGCTCAAGTGGAGGTGGAGTTTAATATAAAGGGTTATGAGGAGTTGAATTTAGGGCGTTAATTGTGTAATCTCAAATCTGGTTTTGGGCAACTAGTTCAGTGGTAGAACGCGTTCCTGATAAGAACGAGGTCGAAGGTTCGATTCCTTCGTTGCCCACAAATTAATGACCTTCCAAGGGGAGGTCATTAATTGTAGTGCTGAGATAGGAATCGAACGGCGGAGTGGAATTTTGTCAGTAGACAAAAACCACGAGCCGGCGCCTAGACCAATTATGCGTGACGACACATAATTGAGTCAGAGGAGATTCCTACCACACCCACAAAGCTCATTGGTGAGCTTTAAGGGCCCTTAGCTCAGTTGGTTACCTGCCCGCATTGCTACGCAAAGCGTTGCAGGCGGGGAGCGCCGAATTTGTTCCAGCAAACCTTCGCGAGTGTTAGCGAGCGACTAGATTTGCGCAATCCCACCGTACAATTTAAAGTTAAAAAATGGGCTGGTAGCTCAATTGGTAGAGCGCCTCATTTGCAATGAGGAGGTAGCGGGTCCGAATCCCGCCCAGTCCACAATTTAAAACGGATAGTAAAACTTTAGTTGTTTATAAACTTTCTAAACAACATTGGGGCAATGAGGAGGTCAGCGGTCCGAATCCGCTAGGGTCCACACTAAGTAATTATTCTCCGTCTGTTTCCTCTGAGCGGTAAGCCCATTCCTCAATTATTTCTTCAAGTTTTCCATTTGGAAAATCTAAGACTTTCATTAAGCCTATTTTACGCATTCCACCGTCCGCAGTTTTAAGAGTTACAGTCATGGTGTCCACCTCTTCTTCTAGGTTTATATCCAAACCCCCTGCTTTTAATTTATCGATTACTTGTCGCGCTTTTTCTCCCGCCTCTTTGCGGATTTTTTCCATTGAGTTCTCAATAGTTGGCATTTCTTTCATTTGGTCAATTTTAGCAAATTTAGTTCGATTTATAAAAACTTGACGCATGGGTTACAATAAAAATATATGAAGAATATTATTATCTATAGCACCCCATCTTGCGTCTATTGTCGAATGGCTAAAGCTTTTTTAAAGAGTCAAAACATTCCCTTTGAAGAAAAGGATGTTTTAACGGATTTAGCGGCTAGAGAAGACATGGTTAAAAAGTCCGGTCAGTTAGGAGTGCCAGTTATTGATGTGGATGGCAAAATAATGGTTGGTTTTGATCAGGCGGAATTAAGTAAGTTGGTAAATAACAAATAATTTTTGATTGATGTTTCTAAATTTACCTATCCGAATTCTCAACCACTATTGTTTCGAAATTAGAAATTCGAAATTTGAAATTTTCTAATATGCGTCTCCACCGTTTTATAGTTTCTACCGATTTATCTAAGTCGGTAGTGGAGATTAGAGATTTTAATTTATTACACCAAATTCGTTTGGTTTTACGTTTAAAAGAAGGAGATCAATTAATTTTAGTGGGAGAAAAAAAGGAGGCGGTAGCAAAGATAATAAAATATTCGGAGGGGATGGCGAGTTTGGAAATTTTAAGTCGACAAAAAATCACCGCGGATTCTAAACGTTCCGCAGTTTTATATGTGTCGGTTTTGAAAAGGGAAAATTTTGAGTTGGTGGTGCAGAAGGCAACAGAAATTGGAATTTCTAAAATTGTGCCAATGATTTGCGCCCGCACGGTGAAAACTGGTTTGCGTCAGGATCGTTTAGAAAAAATTGCTAAAGAAGCCGCGGAGCAATGTGGACGAGTTTCTATTCCGGAGATTTCTGAGATTCAAAATTTTTCCGACATTTTAAAATCCGCTCCCAAAAATTCTTTTATTTTTGGCTTGGATGCTAAAAAAATGGCGATGGATTTTAAGTTTCCAAAAGAAGCCAATTTGTTTATTGGTCCGGAGGGTGGTTGGGTGGGGGAAGAACTAACAGCCGCCAAAAAGGCCGGCTTTAAAGAGTTATCCCTCGGTCCCTTGGTTCTGCGCGCCGAAACCGCCGCCATCGTTTCTTCTTTTTTAGCAGTAAATCTTTAATTTCTAATCGAATTTTTAGAGTTTTTGTATTTTCAAAAAGTTCGCATATGCGAACGTTTTGAAAATGTGCCTTTTTATCTTTCTGTTAAAATAATCTCATATGTACGAACTCCCTAAGTTAAATTATGCATACGACGCCTTAGAGCCACACTTTGATGCGCGGACCATGGAGTTACATCACAGTAAACATCACGCTACTTACGTTGCTAAATTAAATGAGGCTTTAGCTAAGCATCCAGAGTTAGAGGCTAAGCCCCTAGAGGACTTATTAAGAGATTTAACTTTGGTTCCGGAAGATATCCGCACCGCGGTTAAAAATCATGGAGGAGGGCATTTTAACCATTCTCTGTTTTGGAAAATAATTGGTCCGTCTGGTAGTCGGACTCCGGTTGGTTCGTTGGCGGAAGAAATAAATCAGATTTTTGGTAGTTACGAAAAATTTAAAGAATTATTTTCTGCGTCTGCTCTTAGTGTGTTTGGTAGTGGTTGGGCTTGGCTGGTTAGAAATCAAAATGGAAAGCTAGAAATAGTTTCGATGCCGAATCAAGATGCTCCACTAGCTTTGGGTTATAAACCCCTAATAGGCTTGGATGTTTGGGAGCACGCTTATTATTTAAAGTTTCAAAACCGCCGAGCAGAATATATCTCTGCTTTTTGGGAGGTAATTGATTGGTCTAAGATTAATTAAATATGGAAAAATCCAATTTAATCTTTCGGAGTTTTATAAATTCTTTTTTTACCGCTTTATATATTACTGGAGTAGCTTTGTTTACGTTTGGTGCTCAAAAAATCTTTGGCACCATAGAAGATAATTTTCGAATGCCTTTAGCAATGCTCTTGCTTTTTGTGTTGTCGGCATCGGTGGTTAGCACCTTAATTCTAGGTAAACCAATTCTTTTGTATTTGGAGAATAAAAAAGTAGAGGGTATAAAAATGTTTTTATATTCCATCGGTTGGTTATTTGTTTTTGCAATACTAGCTTTTGCTTCTATACTCCTATAATTTTCCATTAAAAAAACACCAGGACATTTCTGTCCTGGTGTTTTTAAGTTTGTTTATTTAGCTAAAACTATTTCTGGTTCGCTAATAACTTCAATATTAGTTCGGCTAATACCAAATTCCAAAGCCTCTAATTTGCTTCCCATCCAAACGTCTACGAAGTCGGTTTTCCGGCGGTGCATGCGATCTTCTACGGTAAATATTTTATCGCCAAAAAGTTCTGGGATGCGAATCTTAGAACCGAAGGGTAAGAAGTTGGTGGCTACAATGCCATCTCGCACTTGAGTATTCCAAGCGGTGATAAATGGAGTATCGTCAGTTTCTTCTGGAGTACTAGAATAAGCAGTAACCCAGACCTTCAAAGTTTTTTCTATTGTAGGAGTAGCTTTTTCTAAAGGTACAGCTGCTGCTTCCGCAATTGGCAAAAATGCCTTTTCCGGATGAGCCTGCGGGGTGAGTGATACCTGTGGTACCCCAATAACCATTAAACTAGTAAATAAAGAAAGTATTTTGTTTCCCATAAAAAAGCACCCGACTTGTAGGGTGTACTCATAGACTAGCACAAGACTCGGAAAAAAGCAAGTCTTTTAGGCCTCAAAAACGTAAAAACCCTCTATTTTACTTGCTTTTTTGGGGGTTTGGGGTATACTAAAAACACATGGATTCGCCCAAACTTATCTACGAGGATGATTTTGTGCTGGCTTTAAATAAACCAGCCGGCATGCTCGTGCATAAACCCCATTTGAATCCGGAAAAGGCGGCTAAAAATGATACCCAAACTTTAACCGAATGGGTTTTAGAACGATATCCGAAGGTGGCGAAGGTTGGCGACAACGTGGAAGAACGAGCCGGCATAGTTCATCGTCTAGATCGAGAAACTTCTGGGGTAATTGTGGTGGCTAAAACTCAAGAAGCCTTTGAATTTTTAAAAAATCAGTTTCAAACTCGGGAAATAAAAAAGGAATACATAACTTTAGTAAACGGGGTTTTACATGGGCGGGGAGTTATTAATAAGCCCATCGGTCTTAAGGCTGGCAGTATTAAGCGTACGGTGCGGGCCAAAAATATGAAGATGATTAAGGATGCGGTTACAGAATATGAAGTAATTGAGAATTTTGAGAAGGCCACCCTGGTTAAGGTTCATCCGCGCACTGGTCGTACCCATCAAATTCGAGTTCACCTTCTTTCTATTGGTTTTCCAGTAGTTGGGGACAATCTTTATGGAGGTACCAAGCGAGATGATTTTGGTTTAAAGCGTCAGTTTCTACACGCCGAATCTTTGGAGTTTCTATCTCCTAATGGTCGGCGAGTTCGAGTGGAAGCGGATCTGCCTAAAGAACTACAAGCGGTTCTTGACGATTTGCGGGCAAATAAGCTAGAGTAAAGCCCTGATTATGGACGCCGAAATCTTATTAAAAATCAAAGCCGGAGCGCGAGTTCGCGTTTGGGAAAAGATTAAAGAAGGGGATAAGGAACGCCAAAGCTCGTTTGAGGGCTTGGTTTTAGCTCGTAAACACGGCAAAGAATCTGGTGCAACCTTTACGGTCCGAGCCGTTCTTTCTGAAGTTGGTGTAGAAAAGATTTACCCAATTAATTGCCCATCTATCGCTAAAGTAGAAATTCTTTCTTCTCCAAAAAAAGTTCATAAATCCAAGATTTATTACGTCCGCGGATTTTCCAACAAGAAGATTCGAGAGCGCGTTAAGGCCTAAGACTTTTAACTTCCCCTCCAACGAGGGGATTTTTATTATGTATTTAGAGTTGACAAATATACATTTTAAACGTATAAAGTAAACAGTAGGAAATAATTTTCTATCTTAATAATTTAATAAAGGAGGTTCTATGTTCCGCTTAGTTATCTTTATTTTTGTTTTGCCAATTTCACTTTTTTGCCAGTTTACTTCCAAAACATTCAGTTCCTCAAAAGAACATTCTCTGATGTATTTGGCTTACATAACCGAAGAAGAGTCGGCAAATCTTTTGGAAAATTTTCAGAACAACAAAAAATTAGAAAACATGGGCTTTACCATGGAGTCTAATGCTTCTTGTTATGAGATATATAAAGATGGCGAATTGTATGCCACCTTGAGTACATATCCGAGAAGTAGGCGAGCTGTAGAAGGATCCGAGATTGGAATTCCTACCTTTGAACTTAAATGTAAAGAAAAGGATTCTGGCCTTTTTGGGGTTACAGTAAAATTCGAAGGTCTTTTGGATCATTGGAAACTCCGAACAAAAATAGAGAAAAATTAGATTTATAAAAACCCGTGCTATTTGCACGGGTTTTTTGACTCTTGAAAAATGGAGACTTAGAATATCTTCAGTTTTTTATAAATTATGGAGGAATTATGCATCCTTTAGTTTGGTTTCTTATTATCTATATGGCGCTTAGTGCTATAGGGGTTTGGTTTCAAATGAACAATATGACGGATAAGCTCTTTCCTAAAATTCCGAAATTTATCCCATTTTTCGGATTTGATAAGGAAAAGAAAGAATATTATCCGGTAATCTTCCGACAGGGTTGGCTTTTTCGTCACAAATATTTTGAACTTCGGAATGCTATTGCCTCCAATCCGGATGAAGCCGTCTATAATGCCAAAGCGTTAATTAGCGGATTCATTGTTCCATTACACGAACATCCAATTCCCAAGTATTCATCTAAACATCCGCCCCAGTAATTCGGGCGGATTTTTATATTTTCAAAATGTTCACATATACGAACGTTTTGAGAATCGTTGACAAAATAAGATTTTATATTGTATAATATGAGTACACCTTAGGGTGGTTCTTTTAAATAACTAAATTCAAAACCTATATCACGGGCCAGGAAGCCCAAGGAGGATATATGTTAGAAGTAATCCAAACTATTTTATTGCTATTTCTTTCTTTTGTTGCTGTACGTCGCATGATTCGAGTTGCCAAGAGAAAAAAAATAATTAGAGCAGTTCCAGTAATAGAAGGAAGAGGTAAGAGAGAACCAATGACTCAGGAAAGAAAAAATGAACTCCTTTCCGCTATCAAAGAATATTTTTCTGATTCTGTTTATGCTGAATTTAGACTTTATCTTCTAAATTGGTTACCAGAAGAAAATTTCGCTCTTACAAGAGAATGTCTTCAATTATCAATAAATAAACTTCTCAAATTCTATGCGGAACGGCTAAACGATGCGATTCGTGTGGATGAAGTATTTATGAAAAAAATGTCTGCCATAAAATTAAACGAAATAAAGGACTCTTATTCTGAGGAAGATGTTCAGAATCTAGTTTCTCAAATTCGTAAGCAGTTGGACGATATGAGGGAGGCAAAAAAGAAATTTTGGGCACTTCACGATACTGCCAGAGATTTAGGTTTTGAAACTTGGGGTGATGTTAGCTATAAAGTCTATATGTATCTCAAGCCATAATGATTTAAAAAAGACTCGCAAAATTTGCGGGTCTTTTTATTTACCCAAAAATGTTTAAAGATAGGGTATATGGGTAAGCTTTATATGGTCGCCACGCCAATTGGCAATTTAAGTGACTTGTCGCCTCGCGCGATAGAAACCTTAAACTTGGTAGATTTGGTCTTGGCGGAAGATACTCGGGTAGCTAAAAAACTTTTGGATAAATTTGATACCCCTAAAAAACCGATTTTCCGGTGTGATGAATCGGCTAATCCGAAAATCTATCAAGATGCGATAAATAGACTAAAAGCTGGAGAATCCGTGGCTTTTATGAGTGATGCTGGTACTCCGGGAGTGGCGGATCCAGGTTGGCGTTTAGTTTCTCTAATTCAAAAAGAAGCTCCCGAGATTTCTATTGTGCCAATCCCAGGAGTTTCTTCAGTAACAACTGCCTTGTCTGTTTCTGGTGTACCAGGGGATCAATATATTTTCTTGGGTTATCCGCCCCATAAAAAAGGACGGAATAAATTTTTTACCGAACTCGCCGAGTTAAAAATTCGCCCAGTAGTTATTTTCGAGTCTCCTCATCGGTTACTAAAAACTTTAGAGGCTCTAACAACTTCCTTACCAGTGGATACGGAAATTGTGGTGTGTCGAGAATTAACCAAAATGTACGAAGAAATTCGAGTGGGTACGGCCACCAAACATTTAGTTCATTTTAAGGAGACTGCTCCGCGTGGAGAATTTGTTTTAGTTATAAAGAAGGCACTATGACATGTCATAGTGCCCAAATTAAATAAACTATGTTAAAGCGTTTGATTGATATTATTCTAGGTTTAATTGGCTTGCTGGTTTTTGCCGTTCTTTTTCCTTTTGTCTCTCTCTTTGTTCTTTTAGATTCCGGATTTCCAATTTTAATTGGTCTAGAAAGAATTAGTGCGGGCAAAAAAATAAAAGTTTGGAAATTCCGTTCCATGGTGTTGGACGCTCAATTTCGTAAATCGGAACTTCAAGCATTGAACGAACGGAGTGGTGGCCCATTTTTCAAAATTAAAAATGATCCACGGGTTACCAAGTCCGGCAGAGTTTTACGCAAGTATCTTTTAGATGAATTACCCCAATTTTGGAATGTCTTAATAGGAGAGTTGTCTTTGGTTGGTCCTCGTCCCCACGAGCCCGGCGAGGTAGAAAAATACCCATCCCAATATAAACACATACCACATATAAAAGCTGGTTTAACGGGTCTTAGTCAGGTGAGTGGTGCTTCTGAGTTGTCTGCGGAGCGGGAAATGGAGTTAGATAACTTCTATATAAAGAATTTCTCTTTAAAATTGGATTTTAAAATAATCTTTAAAACCTTATTTATTTTTGTATTTGAGCATAAGGGGGTGTAATTTTGGGTAATTTGCCATTCCCGGTTATTATTTATTAATAATGCGCGTTGCAATCCTTCACGATTATCTAAATCAATATGGTGGAGCCGAACGGGTGCTGGAGGTTTTTTTAGAACTTTTTCCAAAGGCAGACTTATATACCTTGCTTTATGACGAGCGTCGAACTGGTGGACGATTTAAAAATCGGGTTACTAAAACTAGTTTTTTAGATTTTAAATTTGTACGTGGTCATCACCGTTTGTTTTTACCCTTTATGCCTTTGGCGGCAGAAAAATTAAGGGGGAATGGAGAATATGACCTAATAATTTCTTCGAGTGCTGGCTACGCTAAAGGATTTGGAATTCAAGGAAAATATCATATTTGTTACTGCCACAGTCCTCTACGCTATGCTTGGGAGTGGAATTATATGAAAGATATGCCATTTTCTCCCTGGCCTCTAAGAGAGGCTTTGATTCGGCCTATTTTAAATTATTTACGTACTTGGGATAAAAAAGCTGCGGAAAATGTAAATGTTTTTTTTGCCAATTCTAATTATATTCGAGATAAAATCCGTGTTTATTACGGACGAGATGCAGAGGTGTTATATCCACCAACCGACACCTCCACTTTTAAATATAAAGCCCAAGAAAAATCTGGTGGGTATTTATTAATGGTTGGTCGACTTCTTTATTACAAGCGTTTTGATTTGGGAATTCGCGCGTCTGCTTTGTTACGAAAAAAGTTAATAATTGTTGGTCATGGGCCAGAATACAAAAAATTAAAAGCTATGGCAGATTCGCGTTTTGTGCGTTTTGTGGAGGCTCCAACCGACAGAGATTTATCTAAATTATATAACCAAGCAGATTTTTTAATTTTCCCGCAAATTGAAGATTTTGGTTTGGTGGCGGCCGAAGCCCAGCTTTGTGGTTTGCCAATTATTGCTTATGACGAAGGTGGTTCTAAAGATATTATTAAATCTGGTAAAACTGGAATTTTCTTTAAAACCCCTAATCCTGAGGCACTAGTTAAGGCAATTAAAGATGCTGAAAAAATAACTTGGGATAAGGAAAAAATAGCAGAAGCTGGTGAGCGTTTTGGTAAAAGTGCTTTTATTTGTAAATTTTCTAAAGTTTTAGAGTCTTTGGGTTTTGCTCTAGATAATTAATCAGGTAGTATTTATAGGTTATGCCGAATTCGGTTCCTAAGAAAAACATTCAATCTATTTTGACTGATATCCGTCGACCGGATTTTAATTATGCAAAAAATTCGCGGGTAGTAGTGGATTTGTCTCGTTTACCTCAGACTGCAGATTTAGAAATTGGTTCTCGTAGTACTTTTAGAGTTTTTGTTGGTTTGGGAGTAGTAGTTGGAGTTTTTGCTTTAGCTACAATTACGATAAATATTTTGGGAGCTAAAGATCAAATTAAGGAACACGCACTAGCGATTGTAGAAAATTTTTCTGCTTCCACTAAAGCTTTAGAAGATTTAGAAACCGGAGAAGCAATACGTCGTTTAGAAGATAATCAAAAACGTCTATTGGTGATAGATGGCTGGTTTAAGAGTCAAAGAGGAGAAACTTTTTTAGGGGCGCTTGGCAATGTATGGCCAGCGCTAAGTAGAACTGGTTCCGCTCTTAAAAATTTAGCTTCTCTAAATTTAGAAGCTTTAGAAGCTTCCCGATCTTTAGAGGAATTACAGGATAATGGTTTTTCTTATTTTCAAAATGATGGGTCAAAACTTTTGTCGTTGTTAGGGGGTATTCAAAAAAATTTAAAAGATATTTTAGGTGTAGGACAAGAATTAAAAAATTCTGTCTCTGATTTAAAAAATTTCGGTTCTTTCTTTTCGGAGGCGGATAAAGTTTTTGGCAGTGAATATTTAACCAAGGCTTCCGAACTTAGTAGGTTAGATAGTTTTATTGAGGGTTTATTGGCTCTTTTGGGATCAGATTCGGAAAGAAATATATTATTAATGTTTCAAAATTCCGCAGAAATCCGACCAGCTGGTGGGTTTTTGGGTAGTTACGGAGTTTTAACTATTAGACGAGGTCAGATGCAAAATTTATTAGTAGGGGATATTTATAATCCGGATCGATTATTGGAATCTAAATATGTTCCTCCCGAACCACTTGCACGTACCACTCCAGATTGGGAAGCGCGAGATGCTAATTGGTTTTTTCATTTTCCATCTTCCGCTCGAGCGGTTAAGGATCTATTAGAAGAGTCCCCGGTTAATAAGGATGCGGGGATTCATTTTGACGCAGTTATAGCTTTAAACATTCAAGTAATGAAGAGTCTACTTAAATTTACTGGCCCCATCGACTTACCGGAATATAAGATGACGATTGATGAAAATAATTTCTTACCAGAGCTTCAGCGGGAAGTAGAAACTGGCAAAGATAAAAAACCTGGTCAAAATCCAAAACGTATTCTTTCAGTTTTAGCTCCTAAACTTTTGGAGGGTTTAGGTAATTTGGATAGTGAAAATAAAAAAGAATTAATTAAATCTATTTCGGAGCACGTTTCTCGTAAGGATATAATGCTTTATTCCGAAACTCCGGCCTTGGCGGATTTTTTCCGCGAAACCGAAGTAGACGGAGCGGTTTTTGATTTACCGATCGGTTTTTGGGGTTCTTATTTGGCAGTGGTAAATGCTAATGTGGCCGGCGGTAAGAGTGATGCTTTTATAACGGAAAAAATTTCCGCCAATGTAGATGTGGGAACGGATGGGGCTTCGTTAGTAGATTTATCGGTAGAGCGCTCACATGGTGGTAAAAACGAAAAAGATGCTTGGTGGCGAGCTCCTAATCAAAATTATTTGCAGGTTTTTACTAATTTAGGTTCCACTCTTATAAATTTGAAAGGCCAGACTCAACGCGCACCGGCTGTTAAATCTGATTACACTGGTTTTCAGTATTATCCAGAGTTACAAAAAATAGAGTCTACTCGAGTTTACTCTTATAAAAATTATTCTTGGGATTTAATTGCTCACGGTAAAAATGTTTTTGCTACTTGGTTCAATATTTTAGCTGGAGAAAAAAAGACTTTAGAAATGCGTTACCAAAATCCAGCGCCCACACCAAATCCAGTGGAATCCGGGATAATTTATACTTTTGTATTTGAACCTCAGTCCGGTGTTCGTAATTCTTTAAATTTGGAGATTGCCGCACCCCTAGGTTATCACTGGAAGGAGAATGGAGATCCAGTTTTTGATTATGAAAATGAAGATGTAGTTGGTCGGGTTTTTCTAAAACTAACTTTAGAAAAGTAACTTAGAATTTCTGTCTTACATTGGGAAAAATAAAACTACCGAATAAGTAGTTTTTTCTTTCCAAATCTTGGTTTTTCTGGTATTTCTATTCTGTTAGCTTATGAATCCCGTTAGAAGACTAATAGTCTAAAAAGTGTTCCTATAAACGGGAGATAAATAAAAAATTAATTAAAATGGTCACTAAACATAGCTTGGTAGTTTTCTAACGGGATGAATCCAAACATTCGAAATTTCGTAATTATTGCTCACGTTGACCATGGTAAATCTACCTTGGCAGATCGTTTATTAGAAGTTACTGGCACAGTAGAAGAGCGACGCATGAAGGCTCAGTATTTAGATCAATTAGATCTAGAAAGAGAGCGTGGTATAACTATTAAAATGGCGCCAGTTCGTATGCTCTATAAATATGGTGGTGCTGATTATATTTTAAATTTGATTGATACTCCGGGACACTCTGATTTTTCTTACGAAGTTTCCAGAGCTCTACAAGCAGTAGAGGGTGGAATTTTATTGGTGGATGCTACTCAGGGCATTCAAGCTCAAACTTTAGCCAATTACCGTTTAGCTAAAGAGGTGGGCTTAACTTTGATTGGAGCCATCAATAAGGTGGATTTATTTAAAGACGAAAAAGGAGAAATTCGTTGGGATGACGATCGTTTAAAACAAGTTCGTTCCGAATTAGCACAGCTTTTAGAAACTGAAGAAGAAAACATTTCTGGTATTTCTGGTAAGTCGGGTTGGGGGACTAAAGAACTTTTAGATCGGGTGGTTAGAGAGATTCCCGGACCCAAAGAAAACGAATCTTTAGCAACTCGTGGTTTGATTTTTGATTCTTTTTATGACGACCACAAAGGAGTGGTAGCTTCTATTCGTTTGATAAATGGAGAAATAGATCCAAATAAAGATATTTATTTAGCAGGTACAGACACCCATTCCAAAATAAAAGAAATCGGTTATTTTTCTCCCGAGTTAACCTCTTTGGGTTCTACTGGCCGACTCAAAGCAGGAGAAATTGGTTATGTGGCTACTGGCATTCGAGATCCACACAAAGTTAAAATTGGTGATACTTTAATTCAGAGTACAAATTTATCTGCTAAACAAGTTTCCGAAATTCAAGGTTTACCCGGTTATGAAGAAGCTCGACCAGTAGTTTTTGTTTCTTTCTATCCAGAAGATAATGACGACTTTGAACTTTTAGAAAAAGGCCTACAAAAACTTCGCTTGAATGATTCTGCTTTAGCTATTGAGCCAGACCAAAATGAAGTTTTGGGTCGGGGATTTAAGGTTGGATTTTTGGGACGACTACACTTCGAAATTACTGCCGAACGTCTACGTCGAGAGTTTAAAGTAGACACGGTAAATACTTTTCCTTCTGTTTTGTATCGGGTACGGAAAAATAAAGAATGGTTACCAATTGTTAAACCAGAAGATTTACCAAAAGAATATGACGAAATTCAGGAGCCGATTATTAGTTTAGAAATGCTTGTACCTCAGGATGCTTTATCCTCAGTTATGGGTTTACAGACCAAATTTAGGTTTGGGGAAATGCACACTGAAAGTTTGGGAGATCGAGTGAAGCTTTCTACAATAATGCCCCTTGCAGAACTTATTAGTGATTTTGATGATCAATTAAAATCCGCCACTAAAGGATTAGCTTCTTTTAGTTATCGTTTCTTAGATTATAAAACAGCAGATATTTTACGAGTAGATATTTTAGTTGCCACAGAAATTATTCCAGGATTAAGTCGTTTTTTGCCACGTGCCGAAGTAGAGCGAGAAGCCCGTCGAATGGTAGAAAGTCTTAAAGAGCATTTACCTCGCCAACAATTTCATCAATCCTTACAGGCCTCGGTTGAGGGTCGGATAGTTGCGCGGGAAGATATTCCAGCCATAAAAAAACAACTTGGTAATTTTGGTAAAAATGGTGGCGATCGCACTCGTAAAATGAAACTTTGGAAGAAACAAGAAAAGGGTCAAAAGAAATTAGAAGAACGATCCACGGTTCATATTTCCCCAGAGACTTTTAAGGAGCTTCTTAAGCGTTAAGTTTGGGTTTGAATATTTTTGAGATAAATTCTAATCTGTTCATATGCGTGAATGGTGGAAATTAATTCCAGTTGGTGTGGTGGTTCTCCTTTTAGGGTGGGGGATGTACCGTTTAGTGGATCAGCGCTCTCAAATCAATTCGGAGATAGCAGATTTACAATCCAAATTTGATGCTTTAAAAAAGGATAATGAAAAAACAGAACAAGGTGTTCGTTATTACGAAAATCCAGAAAATCGTTTAAAAGAGGCTCGTGCTCAATTTAATTTTAAAGCGCCCGGGGAAAATCTTTTAATTGTGGTGCCAACCATCACAACCACCACTACTTCTAC
>Ga0172379_10004288_pt1 | contig 21289 bp, 22 predicted proteins | sample GrowelOW334metaG_FD_119756 | JGI IMG/M metagenome (GOLD analysis project Ga0172379, IMG submission 119756) | Groundwater microbial communities from an aquifer near a municipal landfill in Southern Ontario, Canada - Groundwater well OW334 metaG | ecosystem: Environmental > Aquatic > Deep...
ACGGAGCCATTGTAAAGCAAAGTAAAGTGTTATTTAATTATCAATTTTGATATAGTTTACTAATGGAAATAATAAGTAAAGGCGAAGGAAATTCCCTTACAAACAATTATGTGTGGTTCAAGGATGAGAAAGTTATAGAAAACTTTCTTTATTCTATAGACGAAATAGCTAATTCCCTACCAGAAAATATTAAAATTCTTGGAATTGGTTCTGGTACTGGTATTTTAGATTATTCAGTTAAGCGTCACCTAGAAGAGCATTACGGAAAAACAGTGCAATTAACCCTTTCAGATAGGTATACAGAGGAAATATCAGTAAAAGATGCCGAGATATTTCAAGTTGATAATAAAAACCTTCCTTTTAATAACGACACTTTTGATTTGGTTATCACAAGAAGCGTAACTCATTATGAAGATACAAGAAAAGATGTATTGAGAGTTTTGAATGAAGTACATAGAGTAATTAAACCGAGTGGATATTTTGTAAATCAAGCTTTGTTTTTTGATGATGCTAGAGAAATAAAACTTCTCACTGAAATTAATAATTTATTGCCCAAATATTTAACACTAGAGAAAAAAGAAGATGTTATTAGTGAACATAGAGAAATTTTTAATACTGTGTCTAGTGCAAAAATCCAGCCCACAATACCTTTAACCACAGTTAGAGCTGAATTTATAAAAAGATACAATTTACAAGATGAAACAATACCCAATAAGATAGTGGATTTAATCTCTCAGTCTCCTTCTACAGAAAATTTAAAAAACATCTGGACTAAAAATAACGATTTTGGTTGGTCTGTAAACTACACAATATTGATTTGCAAAAAGTAATATTAGTTCTGAAGTACCAAACTTTGGAAACCGCTTAAAACTCCACTTTCTTCCAATTCCCTTTTAATTTTCTGCCAATTCAGAGTTCTGAACTCGTCCACTAAGGGGAGCCAGTTAGGGTTACTAGCCAGTTCTAGTACCAAATTAAATGGAGATGCTATTGCAAACTCTAGGTTTTTTCCGTTTACAGTCGGGTTCTGAAGTATGTAATTGAGAAATGCTCTTTTTCTTGAAGGTTCAGAACTATTATCAAAAATTGTTTTTGCTCTGCGTGCTACAGAAAGCACTGTGGCAACAGTAGTTTGGTAATCATAATCTGCTTTTGTGTGTTCAGACATTTCAATTTCAAGAACCTGTATTTGGTCCTGATACTCTTGATGCTTTTTGTCATATATGTCCTTAGTAATACTAGCCCAGTTTGCAGTTCTGAACTTTTATAAGTATCTGGTATAATTGAACAATGAATAAAAAATTTATTGTAGCAATGATTAAAGTTGTTACTCTTTGTATTATTATTTTTGCAGTCAGTGCTTTTTTTATTTCTGATGCAAAAATTATCGGATGGGCTGTATTGTCATTAGGATTGCTTTGTCTTGTATCGTTGGAATTTTTTAAGATTTCAATAAAAAATGTATGGCCAGATATTGTATTTGGTTTAATAGACAATGGTATTTTAGCTATTCTAGCAGTGATTGGTGGCTCTATAGCAGGTGTAGCAGGAGCAATTATTGGGGGAGTTGTCGGTAATGCTATTACAGATGGAATTGCTGGTGTATTTGAAGGTCATATGGCAGAGAGATTAAGAGAAAGCAACATTTCTGAGGCAAGAACAATGCTTGGTTCATCAGTCGGGAAAATGGCTGGATGTCTACTTGGAGCTGGTGTAGTGCTTATAATTGCAAACTTAATAAATCCTGCTTTGTAAAATTTTCATATTTTGAATTACTAAACTTATCCATTCTCTCTTCATACTTAGTTCTGAAAGGTAAGTGTTGGGAATAGTCCTAAAATACCACTAAACTCCAATTCGCTTTTAATACTGGTCCAATTCAGAGTTCTGAACTTGTCCACGAGAGGGAGCAAAACTTGACGAAACAATCCATTTTGTTAGTGTAAAAACATCAAGACGAAAAGAGACCCGAACGGTTAATTACCTAAGGCCCCCTTTTCTTTTACTTACTTATTTTTCTTTTAATATCTTCGTCTTCTAGATGAGCAAAGTATTTTCTCTCTAATTTTTTATACAAAGAAGAAGCATATTTCTCTATTTCCCTATCTTCCTCACCTTCAAAACCCTCTTCTCTGCCTGTCTTATTTCTGAGGCGTTTATTTTTAAAGTTTTTTTGTTGGCGTCTGCAGATCGCTTGTTTGCTTTTGAAGCATTCCAATTTTTCTTTGAATTAGACATAGGTATATTCTATCACATTAATTTCTTGAATATGTTCCGTACATTTCTGTTTTTCCTATAACATGCCCTTCAATAGTTTTAAGCAACTGAATTTTATTTGAACTAGCAGGAATATTCAATAAAGTATCTAGTACGTATAATCTGAAAAAATATCTATGTGTCTGCCCTCTCGGAGGACAAGGGGCAATATAATATGCCTTACCACTAGTCCCTTTTCCTATTGTACCTACGGGAGGATTACCATCTGTTGTATTAAAATCTTTTGCTGGTAAATTCCACATAACGAAATGATCCCATGTACCAGATGGGGCATCTGGATCTTCAATGGTAAAAGCCAAAGACTTTGCTTCGCTCGGCACATTTGAGACCTGAATCGGTGGAATCAGACTTTGCCCATCACAAGTATATTTTCGTGGAATTGCCCCATAATTTTCAAACGCAGAACTTTGAATTAAAATAGGGTTTTGAATTTTTGTTTCTACTATATTTTTTAATTCATTAATGTCTTTTTTTGGTTGCATTGTTTTTACAATAAAAAATACTAAAGATAATAAAATCACGAGACTTAAAAATAAGACCATTATTTTATTCATGAGACAATTATCTCATAATTTAATTTTAATTCCACAATTTGATATACTCTCATTATGAAAATCTCAGTAGGATCAAAGAGTGACAGAAAAATAAATATCGCAAAGAAGGTCTTTTCGGAATTTTTATCTGATGATATTAAAGTAACAGGTTTCGGAGCAAAATCTGGAGTCCCAGAAACACCATATGGTGAGGACACTTTTAAAGGATCTTTAAATCGAGCAAAAGACACCGAGACCAACAATCTTAATTTTGATTTTTACGTTGGTTTAGAAAGCGGATTAATTGAAAGATATGGTCATTTATACGAAGAAGCTTGGGCAACCGTAATTAAAGAAGGAAAAGAATATCATGGGTATTCAAGTGGTCTAAAAGTACCAGATTTTATTCTAGACAGGATGAATGAATCAAAAATGGAACATTGTGAAGTAATGACTCTAATAGAAAAAGAGTTTGGAAGTCTACCTAACGATACTTGGGGAACATATTCTGGAGGTTTAATAGAAAGAACCACTAGTCTAGAAGAAGCGATAAGAAATGCTTTAATTCAAATATTTTCGACAGATAAAGGTTTTTATAAAAAATGAAAAATCCCAAAATACACCCCGACGTAGTCAAATTGGGTTTTGTAAGTTTTCTGACGGACATCAGTTCTGAAGCGATTTTTTCAGTTTTTTCTATTTTCTTTACGGTGATTATAGGAGCTCCAGCTTCCCTGCTTGGTTTGATAGAAGGCTTCTCAGATTTTTCAGCATCTTCGCTAGACTATTTTGCTGGTTGGTTGTCAGACAGATATGGCAAAAGAAAATCATTGAGCCTTATTGGATATGGTTTTTCCACTTTAGCAAAAGTAATGCTATTGCTTAGCGCCTCCATCGCCACCCTTGCTTCTTTTAGAATCATCGAGCGATTGGGAAAAAGTTTTCGAGGACCACCAAGAGATGCATGGCTTGCAGATGTAGCAGAAGAATCAAACAGAGGTTATGCGTTTGGATTGCACAAAGCAATGGATAAGACAGGGGCAATTCTCGGACCATTTGTTGCTTACTTCCTCCTTCTCAAGCTTGGACAAAGCATGAGCACTTTTCATATTATATTTTTAATATCAATAATCGCAGCGGTTCTTTCTGTCATAGTCCTCGCTTCAATGAAAGACCGACCAGGAACTCCGCACGAAAGAGAAAATATTTTCAAAGCTTGGGGAACATTGAGTCCGAATTTTAAATCTTTTCTTATTCCTGCCGGTATTTTTTCTCTAGCGTATTTTAGCTTTGGATTTCTTCTACTTCGAGCTTACACGCTAGATTTCACAATTAAAGACGTGGTGCTACTTTACGCTCTTTTCAACATTTCATTTGTCATAATTTCTATTCCTATAGGAAAACTTGGTGATCTAATTGGAAGAAAATACATCATCCCACTGGGATATATCGTATACATAGCAATGTCTTTAGGTTTTATTTTCGCAAAGACAAAATGGGAAGTGATTTTCCTCTTCTTACTTTTTGGTATTTTTTACAGCATCGACGAAGCTCAAAGCAAAGCATTTATATCTGACATAGAAAAAGACAGACGAGCTACGGCTATTGGTATGTACAATTTTGTTACAGGTATCGTGTATCTCCCTGCCTCAATAATCGCAGGTTTGCTTTGGATTTCAAACCCAGCTTACGCTTTCATCTTTGCGGCAATCACAGCTTTTATTGCAATGTGTACTTTCATTTTTCTTAAGCCTTGGAACTCTACAAACGCATAAGATTAGTTATATAATGAACAAATATGGAATACTTCCAAGGAATTTCTCATGAAGAGGCTAGTAAAATTCTTTTAAAAGAAGGCTTCAACGAACTTCCCTCTCAGAAGAAACGGAACAATTTTTTTATTCTCTTAAGAGTCTTGTCTGAGCCCATGCTTATATTGTTGATTGTAAGTGGAGCAATCTATCTGTTTATAGGAGAACCAAAAGACGCTCTTATGCTCTTATTTGCTGTAATAGTGGTTATTGGGATTACTTTTTACCAAGAAAGAAAAACGGAAAAAACCCTCGAGGCATTGAGAGACCTTTCAAGTCCTCGAGCTTTGGTCGTCAGAAGTGGTGAGCAAAAAAGAATTGCGGGGCGAGAAGTAGTGCGAGGAGATATTATCGTCATCCGTGAAGGAGATAGAATCCCAGCAGACGCTATTGTTTTATCTTGTGAAAATCTTTCTATAGACGAATCACTTCTAACAGGAGAATCAATTTCAGTGAGAAAAGCTAAATGGGACAAAAAAATGGAAACTCGAAGACCAGGAGGAGATGATCTTCCTTTTATCTACTCTAGTTCACTCGTAACAAGTGGTCGGGGTGTAGCTAAAGTAATATCTGTGGCATCAAACACTGAAATCGGAAAAATTGGAAAAAGCCTGGAAAGTATAAAAGAAGAGGATACCCTCTTACAAAAAGAGACGAAAAAAATTATTCGTTCAGTAGCAATTATCGGGGTCATTCTTTGTGCTTTTGTGGTTGTAGCTTACACAATGATTAAAGGAGATCTCATTGGAGGTTTTCTCTCTGGAATAACACTAAGCATGGCAATACTTCCAGAAGAATTCCCTGTAGTTCTTATAATATTTTTAACTTTAGGCGCTTGGCGAATTTCAAAAAGGAATGTTCTTACTCGACGTTCTGCTGCAATAGAGACACTAGGTGCCGCTACAGTGTTGTGCACAGATAAAACAGGAACCCTGACAATGAATGAAATGAGATTGACTAGCTTTTACCCTGAAGAGTCATCCAAAGAGATTTTGGATTATGGAGTTCTAGCAAGTCAGAAAGACCCATTCGACCCAATTGAAAAAGAATTGAATAGAGCTGGATCAAGTCATCCTGATTTAGAATTAATAAAAGAATATCCTCTATCAAAAAAACTCTTAGCCCTATCGCATGTATGGCAATCTACAGATAAAAGGAAAATGATTATAGCTTCAAAAGGTGCTCCTGAAGCTATCCTCGATTTATGTCATTTCGATGAGAACCAAAGACAAGAAATTCTACAAAAAGTAAAAGAGATGGCTGAAAAAGGACTGCGTGTTCTAGGTGTAGCCAGTGCAACATTCCTTGATAACAACCTCCCAGAAAACCAACACGATTTTGAATTCAAATTTGTCGGACTTCTAGGTTTTTCTGATCCAATACGAGAAACAGTTCCTGGTGCTGTAAAAGAAGCATATGAAGCTGGAATGAGAATCATAATGATTACGGGAGATTACCCAGGCACAGCCCAGTTTATTGCGGAAAAAATTGGTATTAAAAATCCAAATCAATATTTAACAGGAGAAGATTTAAATAAGTTAAGCCCACTAGAATTAAAAGAAAAAATAAAAACTATTAATATTTTTGCTCGAGTCCTACCCGAACAAAAACTTTTAATTGTAAATGCTTTGAAAGCAAATAACGAAATAGTCGCTATGACTGGAGACGGTGTAAACGATGCTCCAGCTTTAAAAGCTTCTCATATCGGTGTTGCCATGGGTGAAAGAGGAACAGATGTAGCTAGAGAAGCGTCTTCCCTAGTTCTACTTGATGACGATTTTTCTTCAATTGTTATTGCAGTCAGACTAGGACGAAGAATATACCACAACCTAAAAAGAGCTATGGGGTATATTTTAGCTGTCCATGTACCAATTGCTGGCATGTCTATACTGCCACTGATTTTCAATCTGCCCACCGTTTTACTTCCAGCCCATATTGCCTTCTTAGAATTAATCATCGACCCAGCATGTTCAATTGTTTTTGAATCAAAAAAAGAAGATGAAAATATAATGAAAAGACCACCAAGAAATCTTCATCAACCGATATTTAATTTTAAAACAGTATCAATAAATATACTTCAAGGAATAAGCGTACTACTTACAACATTCATAATCTTTGTATTTATGATTAAAACTGGCAGAGGAGAACTTGAAGCACGGACATTCGCTTTTACTTCACTAGTTATTGGAAACTTGATACTCATAGTAATCAATTTATCTTGGGATAAAAGTATTCACAAAATACTCTTATCTACAAATAAAATGTTATCTACAATTTTTGTTGGAACATTACTATGTTTAAGCGCTGTTATTTATATTCCATTCTTTTCTGAACTCTTTCATTTGACCCCACTTCACGCAACCGATTTTATTCTCATTAGCATCGTAATATTAATCAGTCTAGCGTGGTTTGAAATCCTAAAACTAACAAAAATTATCAATTAATAAGAGTTTTGCATATCTGTTGACACAGTAAATTAAACATGTTATCTTGTTTTTCAGAACATGAAAGAGTACTCCCGCTCCGCCGTACGTGCCAAAACAAGGAAAGAAATCAGCTCTGAGCTTACAGAGTTGCAATCGAGAGGTGACTATCCTCCCAACGACAATTTCTTTCTCGACGATTGGTTTCATTATGAAGAATCCTGCTATTGGGATCTCGAAATCCCTTGGTAAAAAACACCCAACCAAAACAAAGCCACCCTACCTCAATCGAGATGGGTGGCTCTTTTTTATTTTAATTTCTTTGTTTACCTTCCCCACTCTTTAGCGCAATAAGTATGAGTACCAAAATGTAAACAATATGTTCATCAATAATAGGATTGTTTGCTGGAAAAAGTAGAGAAAGATACATAAAGAAAAGCATTAGAGATCCTGCAATACATCCCAATTTCACAAACTTATTTAACATAAGAGAAAGTCCAACAAAAAGAAGTCCTAGCATAAACATCCAGTCAACCACAACTACACCTGCAAGTGCGTGGAAAATATCTACAAAAGGCCCCTTTGTTGCAAAACTGAGAAATCCAGCTGTGGGGGACCCTCCATGAATCCAAGCCTTGCTTACTGTTGTAGAAAAACCTAATCCAAAAACTTTGTCAAAGAAAGCCCACAAGAAAATAAAACCCAAAACAAGCCGAAGCCACATCATAACGATTTTTTGTTTTTTCATTTCCATATTGTATCACTCCACAATAAATATATCCTACAAGAAATGCACATGCTCTGCTTCTGAGTACTGTCCACGGAATACCAAATCTTCAATGTGATAAGTTCCCTCTTTTGAAGCATCCATAAATCCGTTCATCGCAGCTTCTGCAAGCCATCCAGAATCAAGCCAATCAAAGAACCATTCGTTTACATAACGAGGGTCTTCTTGTTCAAACCCAGCACCTACCGATTGAAGCCATGCTTTATTACATTCTTCTTGAGCACCAAGAGCAGGAGCCATGATAATCGGAATACCAGAACCTACATAAAAAGACATCTCACTTGGTTTGGTCCAAAGCACGTCAGTATCTACAAGCACCTGATTAAACATCTTGAAGTATTCGTATTTGTTTTGATTAAAAATAATGTTTACCCCTTCATTAGAATTGTCTATCCCCGCATCAAGGATTCCTTTTTCAAATACTTGTCTCACAGAATCAGAAGACCCCGCAGTAAGATTAAGTTTGATAATTCCATTTTTTATATGTTCTGAAAGAGAATTAAGGATAGTCAAACCAATATCGGTTTGTGCCCCTGCTCCACCTACAGCAAAAGTGAGAATGATGGGACCTTCAGTACTCGGACAAGTATCGATACCAAGATACATTGAAATAACCCCTGAATATTTTTTACGATATATACCAGTAGGATCAAGACGTGAAATACGACGCGAGACAATATTTCTTGCTGACAAACATACATTTGTTTTACCCTCACCCACAACTTCTTTAGGAAGAGGAAAACCTGTAATAAAAATATTCTCTGATTTTACTCCGTAAAGAAGAAGGCGGTCTCTTACTCGGCGAGTCGGTGCTAAATAAATGATATTACTCTTTTTTGGTTCGAGAGGTGCCCAAGCACGCGCTATATCAGTATCTGTACATAGACAATATATTTTTCCTTTATATCCATGCTCTTCGGCACAAAAAGCAATAATAAAAAAAGAAGTAATAAGTGGAATAGGATCTTCATTTAGTGTCTCAATAAGATGTTTTCCGAATCCGTTATGAATACGCTTGTAAATATCAATAATTTGAAGTACTGGCTTAGAAAGATCTCTCTTAGGATAAAATGGAACAATCCGTTGCATATAATCCATAGCATTAAAAAGACGGGTACCAAGAATAGATACGCCATTCATTCTTGAAACCTTTTCATAAATAGTTCGAATAGAATCCCATAAGTGCTTATCTTTCTTGGGAATACCAGGATAATCATTGGCTGAAATAATGACAGGCTTTTCAATATTCCAACTTTTTGGAGTGGAAGCATTGTCGAGCAAAGGAAAAAGAGCACGTTGATGCCCATACCCCATATCTACTGCAACTAAATAAGCTTTATCTGCCATTTATTTTTATTATATATCAATGATATGATAATACACAATGAAGCCATACGCAGAACGTACAAATGAAAAGATGAAAGAAGTCCTTATGAACCCTGAAGCTCCTGCTCCGGATATTCACTACTATATGATTCGTGGAGGATCAGAAAAGACAAACATCACAGTCTGGGAATCAGGAACAGTCGGAGATGAATACATAAAAGCCTACGGACATTATCATATTATTGAATTTTCAGAGACTTATAAAATTCTTGAGGGTGAAGGAATCCTTCTTCTTCAAACTAGAAAAAAAGATATTGAAGGAAAGCCAATTGATGGAGAAATAGAATCTTTCAAATCAATTAAAGTTAAAGCTGGTGATAGTGTAGATATCCCCCCTCTTTCAGGACACATTTTAGTAAATACTGGCAACACTTGGCTTGTTACTTCCGACAATAGCCCAGTCAATATTGATGATTCTGCAAGTATGCCTGCTCATGCCGATTATGAATCTATCAAAAAAATGCATGGATTTGCATATTATGTAATCAAAAAAGATGGGGTGCCCACTTTTGTAAAAAACCCTCTTTACACATCAGTACCCGACAATGAAATCTCTTCTTAAAACACTTTTCAATTTTTTCTTGATTATTCTCTCTGTCGGTGCAATTTATCATTACAGAGATAATTGGATAAATCTGATTATCCCACCAAAGCCTTGTAGTAAACCTCTTACCTATTCTATTGGAACATTCGACACAAGATTTGGAATCACAAAAGAAGAATTTAAAAAAGATATTCAGGAAGCTGGAAATGTTTGGGGGAAACAAGAAGGAAAACAGCTTTTTGAATACAGCGACACAGGAACTCTAAAAATAAATCTCACATACGACTACAGACAAAAAGCAACAGACCAAATGAAAGAAGTTGGAGTAGGTATCAATTATGATAGAGAAACTTACAATGTTTTAAAGACAAAATTTGATTCGGAAACTTCTTTGTACAACACTCAAAGAGAAGTGCTCAATCAAGAGATTGCTGATTATGCAAGCAAAAAAACAGAATATGAAAGACAAGTAAACTACTGGAATTCACAAGGTGGAGCCCCTCAGGAAGAATATCAGACATTGCAAGAACAAAGAGCTTCACTAAATAATCAGGTTTCAACAATAAACAAAGAAACTACAGATTTGAATTTACTTGGTAAAGAATTAAATGCAACGGCAGATTCTTTAAATACTGTTGCTAAAAAATTGAATATTAAAGTATCAGACTACAATACAATCGGCTCTTCAACAGGAGAAGAATTTAGCGAAGGAGAATACATAAGAGATGGAGAAGGAGTAAGAATAAATGTCTATCAATTTGATACTAATAAAAAATTAGTGAGACTTCTTGAACACGAACTCGGACATGCTCTGGGCTTCAACCACGTCGAAGACCCTAGAGCTATCATGTATCGATTAAACACAAGCACCAATCAACTACCAACATCAGCAGATATCGCTGAATTAAAAAGAGTATGCGCCAATTAAAAAAACTTTCTACACCTCAAAAGATTCAGGATTTTCTTGATACCCTGCCATTTAATTTTGAGAAAGGCGGCGATACATATATGTCACCAAAGAGAGTATTAAAAGAAAACAAAGCTCATTGCATAGAGGGGGCAATGCTTGCAGCTACTGCTTTATGGATGCATGGTGAACAACCTCTTCTTCTTGATTTAAAAGCTCATCCTGGAGACATGGATCATGTTGTGGCGCTTTATAAACAAAATGGTTATTGGGGAGCTATAAGCAAAACAAATCATGCTGTACTTCGTTTTCGAGATCCTATTTACAAGACCGTCCGAGAACTTGCCCTATCTTATTTCCATGAGTATTTTCTAAACACAACAGGAAAGAAAACTCTTCGAGGATATTCAAAACCTCTGAATTTAAAAAAGTTTGGTAAAGAATGGATTACGACTGAAAAAGACTTGTGGATCATTGCAGATGCTTTAGACAATACCAAACACTTCCCTTTTATACCTGAGAAAAATAAAAAATCAATTAGAAACGCTGTAAAAATAGAAAGAGAAGCTGGAAGTATTATCGAGTGGCCAGAGAAATAGCATTAGTATATTGACTAATTTTTTCTCTACTTGATTCTTCTTCTAATTGAATCTCGGCAAAAATCTTTTCTAGATCCTCTTCTTCTTTAGACTTCCTTTCCTTATCAGCCTCGAGATTCCAAGCTTTTGTTTCAAGTTCTCGAAGATTCTTATCGAGACCCCAACGTTTCTCTTCTGTATTATGACGATCTTTTTCTGTTACGGTACTTCTTTCAACAGTCTCAATATCTTCTATTTCTTTTTTTAGAGCAATAATTTTTGATTCAACATCATTAAATGCCTCATCTATTTCTTTTAAATCTCCTTTTAGTTTTACCCAATCAGATTCATATTTTTTCTTTTTCTGTAGTATTGTCTCATGATTCTTTTCTTCCAGAATCTTATCTTGAGTAGCTTTTTCTGCCGCTTTTTTTATAGCAATACGCTCAAGACTCTTTTTTACAACCTCTTCTTCTCGCTCTATAGACTGACGCTCTCTATCATATTCACTCATTTTGTGTTCAGCTTCATCTATCTTCTGATGAGCTGTCCATCTGTCTTTTTCAAACGCCTGTCTTTTATCTTCAAAATCCCACCTCTTTTGTTCAAGTTCTTTTGATAAAGAAGTCTTATTCTCTTCTTCTTTGACCTTAGCTTCTTCATCTTCTACTTCTTTTTCTTTTCTACGGATAGATTCAAGCTCTTCTAAAATACCTTTTTTTTCAAGAACAAGGCTTTGATAAGCTTCAATGGCTGTCGTTTTTTTACTCTTAAGTTCTTGTAGTTTGTTGTTGAGAATTTCTTCTTCTGATGTTGGGACCACTGGCTGAGGTGTTGGTGCTGGGGTTGGTTTAGGTTCTACTTTTGGCGCTGGAGGAACAGGAGTTGGGGTTGGTTTAGGGGCGAGATTCGGCAAAATAATTGGTTCGGGTGTTGGTTGTGGATGATATTCTTTTGGACGAGTTGCCACATACCCTTTCAAGAAATCTTCTTTTACTTTTGGTTTAATATTGATATCTTTCAATGTCTCCTCTTCTTCAAGAACAGCGGCATAAGCCGTCGCCTCATCTCGAAGAATCTTGTTCATTTTAGCCAAGTCTGTTTTTGGAATTTTATTTTGTTTTATGAGACGAGCAGTATCAACAACAAGAGTTCGCGGTTTTACTACTTGATTTTTTATTTCTCCATTCGGTGTTGGAACCTTTGGATTTAGATTGTCGTTCATTAGTTACATTATCTCCCATGGTTGGTTTTTTTTCAATAGCAAATCTATCTCGTTGCTGATATAGGTTTAGAAGTATCAATCTCACTTTGAGCATTGAGGGTAATATGAGAATTTGAATCCTGAAAGATTGAGTAGCCTGTATTGTAATCACTCATATCTTTGAAATGTGCTGATGCATCACTTGGGTCATATGGTATGGAAGCAAGATATATAGGCACAATACAAGAAGCCAATTCAAACCCTTCTGCACCACTTGATATCAATGTCTCCGTCGAAGGCAAAGCTTTTGTCGATGTTCCACAAAAGAACTGTCCTTTATTTTCTGCCATGTCTTGCCCAATAGCGTTCAAAATGGCTACCAGATGTGCAGAACGCGCAGAATCACGAGCAAGCTTAAATTGTCTTACAGGATTAACTGCAACCAAAACAACACTTGAAAGCAGTGCTATCAAACCTATCACCACCAACATTTCTACCAACGTAAATCCTCTTTCATGTATAGTTTTCATATAATTTCTTTAATTTAATAACAACATAACTATACAAATATCGTGTCAAGAAATTATAAAGAAAACCTCAATTATTTCTCAAATTACAATGACGGTCATTGTAAGGGTCAAAAGAAAGATAAAGTTTTCCAAGATTTTCGCAACTTTGCCTTTTAAATTTCTCATCAAGAAACTTTTCATAACGCAAAACAAAATACTGGAAATTTAAAACCCTATACTGAAGTAAATACGCCAAAGAAAGAGCAAAAGCTGAAAGTAAGACAACGGGGACAAGGGTAGCAAAGCCTTTATTTTTATTCCCTGATAGATTTGATAAGTAATTCATGTGTGTTTGAAATCCTATTTTCTAAAATTACCTCCGTCTGAATAAATTGAAACAAACAGGAAAACATATACGGTAAAAGAATTGCCGATAGAGAAAGATATATAAGCAATTCAAAGAGAGAGAAACCCTCTTCTCTTTTTATTTTTCTCTTACTCATACAGGTTCTGAATAAGTTACAAACGATACAAGGCTACTATTTTGATAAACAACAGCAAAAATACTTTTATCACAATCAAAATTTAGAGGATTACCCAATAAAGAAGTAGACGAGACACCGTAAACCATAAATCCACTAGATTGTTTTGAAGAGAGAATAAATAGAAGTTTCCCATAAGCGATAAGACCCTGAATACTTGCATCAATTGGAGAGTGAAAGATTGTTGATAATGGAGTAGAACTTGCATCAAGTGAATAAAGCTCATCTTTCCCTACTGTTCTTCCAAGATAAAGATTGTCTAAAAATAGAGACAACCTTTTTCCATTTCCAGAACCAGAGGCATCATAAGAAGAAACTCGAGAAAGATTATTTGAAATAAAAGAAAATATCTTAAGCTCTTCATTATCAGGTGTCGCCACATACACCCTATCTTTAAAAGCAAAAATATCATTTATAGCAGAGCCGATCTCATAAGAACTCAATTCATGAGGAGAAGTAGGTGAAGAAACATCAATGACATGAAGCTCGGAGACAACACTTTTTTGAGTACCCAGATAAATCTTCCCCGCTTTATAAAAGACAACATTTCCTACAGTAGTAGCATCATTGTAATCTCCTGGAAGCTTATACGAAGACACAATATATGGATGTGCCCTATCAGAAACATCAATAATTTGTAATTGAGAATTTACACTACTATTTCCAACATAAGCATAATTCCCTGCAACATGCAGAGAAAGAAGTCCTGGACCAGTATTTAGGTACGATAAAATAACTGGATTCGCAACATCAGAAATATCGAGAACGATAAAATCTGCATCAGAAGATGACGCTGTATTTGAAGCAATGTATGCATAATGTCCAACAACATCAATATCGGTAGGCTGTAATTTCTTCCCTTCCGAACCCAAATCAAAAGAATGGATTATGGGGTTTTTCCAAAGCTCAATATCTTGAACAGGTCGACAAGAGCTCTGTCCTTGGCTTTCACTTATATCTGTCACAAAAGTAGAAAGCGATACAGATAAAACTCTTTTAAGATACGGATAGGAGACATTTGTTGTAATCTTTTTAGTAAAATTATCAATTGAATCAATAACAGTATTTACATAAAATATTCCTTCGACAGAAGAAGTCGAGATATCTGTAGAAGAAGCCAACATACTGTCGGCAATCTTGAGAGCTTGAAATCTCAAGGTCTCAGACGCAAGAATAGACTGAGATTGAAAAACAAGAAGTGACAAGCTAAGAAGTGTCGCTCCACAAATAGCAGAAGAAACCATTATTTCAATAATAAGTGAACCTTTATTATTCATTGTGTTGTGGTGTTAATTGAAGAAGTAATACTATAAATTGGAGTAATGAGAGAAAGCGCAACAAAGCCCACAATCAAACCAAGGAAAAGCATTAAAACAGGCTCGATGAGCGCAAAGACTTTTTTCTCTATATTTTTTATATCCTCATCATACAAAGCAGAAACATGAAGAAGAGACTTGGAAAGCCCTCCTGATTCTTCACCCAAATGTGCAAATTGGGGTAGATCGTGCCCAAAAATTGTAGGATTTTCTTCAAGAGTTTTAGAAAATCTAGTACCTTTCTTTACATCATCAATAACTTTTTTTAATCCATCTTTATAAAATGGATTATTTTCATGAACGTAACAAAAATCCAAAGCTTCGACCACTGAATATCCACTTTCTAAAAATAGAGACATTTCTTTAGAAAAGACAGAAAGTTTGAAAAATCTAATTAAGGAAGAAAATATCGGGATAAAGAAGATAATTCGAAACATAAAAAGACGAAGTAAAATAATTATCATCCCCACACCTAAAAAAATGGCTATCCAATAATTCTTCAAAAAAACAGATGAGAAAATAAGTACACGCGTCGACAAAGGAAGCTTTGCTCCACTCGACTGAAGAAGCGGAATAATTTTAGGAAAAACAAAAAATAGAAGAATTAATATTAAGGCAAAAGCAAAGACAACAATACAGAGTGGGTAAATCAACGCCCCAATAAGACGGTTTTGATTTGAAAGCTTGTCCTCCAGAATAATTGCTAGTCGTTGGCAATTTTTAGAAAGAGAACCAGTCTCTTCTGCGTTTTTAATAATTCGAAGAGATGGCCTATCCATAATTAGAGGAAAAGTATTGAAACTTTTATACAATGACAGTCCGCTATTTATCTTCAAAACAATATCTTTCAAATATTCTTTTTTCTCTTTTGTCCGTTCTTTCTGGATTAAAAAATGAAGACTTTCTATAAAAGGAATACCTGCACTAAGTAAAAAAGAAAGCTTCTTCATAAAATCCACACGTTCTTTCAAAGGAAAAGTTTTACGCATTTGATAATTCACAAATTAAAGTTCTTCCGACACCTTCGGTTTTCGACACAAGTTTTTGAGAGATTATGAAGAGTTTTAGAGAATCTAAAAGATAAGTGCTCACACCCATATTTATAAGACGATTTCGAACATCTACAGTCGATGAAGCATGGAGGGTCGTAAGTACCAAATGTCCAGTAAGAGCGGCTTGTAAAGCCAGACCAGCACTTATTCCGTCACGTATTTCACCTACCATAATAATGTCTGGATCTTGCCGAAGAATAGACCTGAGAACGGTTGAGAAATCTAAAAGAGTGCTTCCACCTACCTCAATCTGCCTGATATTTTTTATTTGTCTTTCAACAGGATCTTCAATTGTAATAATAAGTCTGGAAGATTTTTTGAGATGAGAAATCATCGAATATAGAGTTGTGGTTTTACCAGACCCAGTAGCCCCGACCACAATGACAATTCCTGAATTAAGTTCGAGAGCTTGCTCGATTGAAAAAACTTGTTCTTCAGAAAGACCAAGCTCTCGAAGAGAAAAGAAAGAATCTTCCTGATCAAAAAGTCGGAGCACTGCATTCTCTCCAAAAATTGTTGGAACCATTGATACTCGTACCTCGATATTTATTTTTCCATCTTTACTTTTCCACCTAAATCGACCATCTTTGGGGAGACGCTTATCATCGAGAGCAAGACGTGCCAATACTTTTACACGAAGTATTATTCCTTCATGAAAGGAGATATTTAATTCTTTATAAATGCGAAGCCAGCCATCAACTCTAAAAGAAATAATTAACGATGATTCCGTCGGGTCGATATGAATATCAGAAGCGCGCGCAATAAAACCTTCTCTAATAATGTTGTTTAAAATATCTTCGGTTGTATAAGATTCCATGCGACAACCTTACCTTTTTCGGTATCAAGAAAAACCAAAGAAAACCTCAATTCTTTATCAAATTACAATGACCGTCATTGTAATGATATACTTCACAAATGCATCTACTGGACCCAAAACTTATCGTCGAAACTATCGGCCTTTTTGGCACAAGCTTTATTGTGTTTGCCGAATCTGGTCTTTTCTTTGGCTTCTTTCTGCCAGGAGACTCTCTTCTTTTTTCCGCAGGTCTTATTGCCTCACAAGGCCACATGAACATCCTTCTTCTTCTATTTCTAGCTTTCATATCTGCGGTCTTTGGAGATAATGTTGGATATTTCACTGGAAACAGATTAGGCAAAAGACTATTCGCAAAAGAAGATTCTTGGATATTTAAAAAAAGCTATATTGAGAAAACAGAAGCTTTCTTTAAAAAATACGGAAAAAAATCTGTTATCTTGGCACGATTTATTCCTATCATACGTACCTTTACACCAATCCTTGCAGGAGCCGGAAAAATGGAATACCGCACATTTATTACTTTCAACATCATCGGGGGTTTTCTCTGGACATGGGGGATTATCCTCTCAGGTTTTTTCCTAGGATCATTCTTCCCTGCCACTGAAAAATATCTAACACCCATTATTATTGTCGTAATTATAATTTCATTTATTCCAGCAGTATTTGAAATAGTAAAAAATAACCTCCAGAAAAAATAATTTAGTACAGTACTATTTATATAACCTTGCGCAGTGCACGAGCAGAGCAAATTTCAGCAGAAATTATGTGTGTTATATAAATAGTACTGTACTAAATTATTTTTTCTGGAGGTTACCTATTCATATCTCAAAGCCTCAATCGGACTCTTCTTAGCAGCCTGACTCGCAGGATAAATACCAAAAGTAAGACCGATAATAGTAGAAACACTAATACCGAGAATCGCTCCTCCTACTGGGAAAATAAATTCCCAACCAAAACTAAATACTTTAGAAATGATAATCGCTATTAAAAAAGATAAGAGTGTTCCAATAATTACACCAATAATTCCGCCAAGCATTGTAAGTACTACAGACTCAAAAAGAAACTGCATTAGAATATCTCGAGTAGTCGCACCCACAGCTTTTCGAAGACCGATCTCACGAGTTCGCTCAGTTACCGACACAAGCATAATATTCATGATACCAATACCTCCAACAAGAAGAGAAATAGCAGCAACCGCTGCCAAGAAATATGTAAGTGCCGTAGTAATAACTCCAATTTTATTAGCCAAATCTTTTTGATTTACGATAGTGAAGTCATCTTTTGTCGGATTAGTAATATTATGTGAACGTCGCATTGTATCCGTCACATCTTGTACTGTCTGATCAATATTAACCTCCGAATCAACATCAACAAGAATACGATCAAAATGTTTAGAACCAGAAATATAATTCTGAACGGCAGTATAAGGAATAATAACCCCATCATCAAAATTGATAATAGATGAAGCACCTTTTGAAGGGAGAATACCAATCACTTTAAAAGTTTTATCTTTTATCTTAATTCTCTTTCCAAGTCCACTATCCCCAAGAAAAAGTTTCTCGTTTGTTTTAGAACCAATGACTACAACATTAGAACTTCCCTTCACATCATCTTCACTAAAAAATATTCCTTCTGAAGGTTCCACATCAAATATTATCGGCAATTTTTCAGATGACCCATAAATAGAAACTCGATAATTTTGACTTTCAAAACTAGAAATATCTGCTCCAAAAACAAGAGGAATAACATTGGCGGCATAAGGAACATTATTTTTATTCTCAACAGCTTGAACATCTTTTTCTTTTAACGAATCAAGACCCACAGTTGTTGGAGGACCTTCAAGTTGTCGTCCGGGAACAACAATAACAGATTTTGAACCAAGACCTTGAACTTGAGAGAGAATAAGTTTCTGTGCACCCTGCCCTAGTGACATTATGAGAATAATAGCAGCAATACCAATCACAATTCCAAGAATCGTAAGAGCCGATCGAGATTTATTCGTTTTCAAACCGACCAATGATGTATGTAAATATTCTCTTATTGTCATTTTATTTTATAAATTCATCAGTTGCTTTTCTCCTTTTTTCAACCTTCTTATCACTTTCTATCTCACCATCCATTATTCGAATAATTCTCTCGGCATGTTCTGCTGTGTATGTTTCGTGAGTAATAAGTAAAACAGTGTGTCCACTTTCTTCATTCAGTCTTTGAATAATATCCATAACCGCTTTACCAGATATAGAATCAAGGTTTCCTGTAGGCTCATCTGCAAAAATAACTTCTGGATTATTTACAAGAGCACGAGCAATAGCTACACGTTGTTTTTCTCCCCCTGAAAGTTCTGATGATCCATGCTCAATACGATGAGAAAGCCCAACAGCTTCAATAGCACTACGAGCTTTTTCATCCCAAAGATGTTTTGGAACATCAGAATACAAAAGCGGAAGTTTTACGTTTTCGAGAACAGAAGTCTTTGGAAGAAGATTGAACGCCTGAAAAATAAATCCAATTTTAGTGTTTCGCACTACAGCGATTTCTTTATCAGAAAAAGAAGACCTCGCACGACCATCAAAAATATATTCACCAGAAGTCGGGTCATCTAGAAAACCAAGCATATGAAGAAGAGTTGATTTTCCAGAACCAGAAGGCCCCATAATCGCAACAAACTCTCCTTTTTTTACATTAAAAGAAACACTCTTTAGGACCCTTGTTTCAGTATCCCCTTCAATATACGTTTTAGTAAGATCTTTTACTTCAATAAGATGCATTAGTTAATTATATTATTTCTTTGGTGGATTAGTAACTACAGTGTCCCCTTCTACAAGACCGCTCTTAATTTCAATATTAGATTTTGAATCAAGATTTCCTGTTGTCACTATTCTTTTAGAAGTCTTCCCTTTATTATCCATCACCAAAACAGTTTTTATACCACTCTTACTTACCACAGCACTTTGAGGTACAGCAAGTACTCCTTTTCGAGTATCACTTACAATATCGATATTTGCAGTCATTCCAGATCGAACACGGTCATCTGAAGAGACAAACTGAAGAGTAGTTTTATATGTAGCAACACCATCTACCTGAGTATCGGATAGGTCGATAGCAGTAACCACCACAGGGAATGTCACGGAGTCTCCATATGCATCGAGGGTTGTTGTTCCAACATCCCCCACTTTTACTTTTGCAATATCAGCCTCGGGAATAAAACTTTCAATTTGAAAATTAGCATTACTAATCATAGAAACAACAGAAGTATTTGCAGATACAAGTTGTCCTACTTTCAGATTTGTTTTTGTAACCACTCCATCAAAAGGAGCGGAGATAATAGTATTGTTAAGTTGTGCTTGAGCAAGAAGTACATTTGCTTCAGCACTTCGCACAGCTGCTTGTTCTGCATCAAGATCCTCCAAAGAAGATCCTGCTTTTTTAAGTGCGAGTTGATCACTAGCGCCTCGATAAGTAAGTTCTGCGCTATTTAAAGATGAGATAGCAGAACTTATACTTGTTCTTCCTGAAGAAATATTTGCTTTGTAAGTATCGATTGTTGCTTGAGACAAATTGTTATCTCCAACCCTAAGAGAGTTTACAGCCAAAGTGAGATCGTTAAAGAAATTCTGGATGGTTGTTAGATTGGATTTTGATGAAGTTAAATATGTATCATTGTATCCTTTTGTTTGAGCTTCTAATATTGAAACACTCCACGCAGAAAGAATTTCTCCAACTCTTAATCTTTCAGTATTTAAAGTCTTTCTAAATTCAGAAGGAAGATTACTTTCAGAAAAATAAATTATTTCTGGATTCACAGAAGTAGGATTGGTAAACAGTGTGTCAGCACTATTTCGTACAGCGTTATCTGACTTTATAAACGCATCACTTATTGTATTTTGAATATTATTTTTAGACTGGTCATAAGTAGTCTGTACGATAGCAAGTTCTTCAGGACGAGCACCACGAACAACAGACGCGAGTCTGGCTTGTTCTGCCTGAAGCGCTGATTGGCGATTCAAAAGAGTTGCATACAAATCCCCGCCCCCAACATAAGCAAGAGTAGTACCTTTGGTCACTTTACTACCAACAGATACCGGAATACCCGCAACTTTTCCCCCTGTCTCAAAACCAAGAGATACATCATCGGCAGCTGCCACTGACCCCGTAACAGAAACCTCTTGTGAGAAATCTAGAAGACTTGCTTTTGTTGTCTTGTAAACAGGCTTTGAAGTGATAGCAATTATTGTCCAAACAGAAGCAATTAAAACGACACTAATAACTGGGATAAAAACTGTTTTCTTCTTAAAATTGTTCATAATTTTTATTGTCTTTCGATTATAACATATCCATCTTAAAAACACTTGGAGATTTTAAGATTATGTGTTTTAATGGCTCCTCACCCAATATCCTAATTATTTTATGCAAACACCAAAAGAAATACGAAATATCGCCATTATTGCTCACGTGGACCACGGAAAGACTACTCTTACCGATTCTTTGATGCGTCAGACTGGAATGGTAGAAGAAGGCTTTACTATGGACTCAAACAGCATCGAGCTTGAGCGAGGTATCACTATTTATGCTAAAAATACCTCCCTTTTCTACAAAGACACCA
>Ga0172379_10004289_pt1 | contig 21288 bp, 23 predicted proteins | sample GrowelOW334metaG_FD_119756 | JGI IMG/M metagenome (GOLD analysis project Ga0172379, IMG submission 119756) | Groundwater microbial communities from an aquifer near a municipal landfill in Southern Ontario, Canada - Groundwater well OW334 metaG | ecosystem: Environmental > Aquatic > Deep...
CAAGAATATTCGATCAGCGATGCGATAGGAGAAGTTGGTCTAAGCAAGCAAACGATCAACATAAAAGGGATCAGGGCAAAATTAAATGGGATTCCTTTTCGCCTGAACGGCGGTATCAGTAATTTTAATGACCTAAAATTAAACTTACAGGCCACTATCACTAACGCAAACATAAAAACGATCAAAACGTTTGCTCCGCAGATAAATTCTTTCCCGATCATTGGGACTCTTTCCGGAAAGATCGACATAAAAGGAGATGCCTCTTCGCCAGTTGTTTCAGGCAGTATCACTGTCCCCCAGGGCACATTTGCAAACCGCCCCATTGCCGGCGGAACATTTTTTTCCTACAAAAACAACCGGCTCTCCTTAATAATGAATTCGTTCGAGCTATTTAGCGGATCAGTAAAGGGAAACATCGACATAGATCTTGCAAAAAAAGATCCGGGCATTTCCGGCAAAGTAATATTTAATGCACTGGATCTTGCAGCAGCAGCTCAAAACCTTCCAGGCACTTACGGAACCGCGAGCGGAGCGGCATCCTTTTCAGGCACGGCAGGAGCGCTAAAAGGAGAAATATCTTCGACATTGTTAAATGCGGCTATTCTTGGGAATCCGGCAAACTCTTTTTCCCTCAACTTTATGACTCAAGACGGCGGTGTTTTTCTAAGAGGGATCCGCTTGATATCCGAAGGGACGGAATTTCACGCTAACGGAGGGATTGATAAGGAGAACCGGGTTTCATTTGAGGTCGACGCAAAAAAAACGAAACTGCTCTTGCCAACGCCCGCCGGAGAGCTCTCCGCCAACATAAATTCATTTCATGGAAACGTAAGTTTTATTAATGATGAAGAATTCCTTTCCTCGCCATTAAAAACCATTTCTGCTTCGGCCGTTTTTTTTGTTACCGATGGAAAGATCGGCGAGCAGCTGATCAGCAGCATAAGCGGCGAAGCCGCTCTTGTTAGCGGCAATCTAACAATAAGCCATTTTGTTTTGCAAGAAAAGAATTCACGGATCAATGCCGCCGGCTCCATCGGCATCGGCAAGCCAATAGATCTAAAGATCACTTGCAGCTCGGTCAATCTTGAAGACCTTAAAATGATCAACATCTTTCTACCGGCAGAGATCAGGAATCCAAAAGGGATCCTAACTATTGAAGCAATTGCCACCGGAATGATCAGCAACGAATCCGATATCTTGGGACTAAATTGCGAGGTCGTCTCTTCTTTATCAAAGGGATCGATATCTGATATTCCGATAAGCTTCAATAAGATCAAAACGACTTTTCGAGACAAAACATTAAGTTTGCCGGAAAGTAATTTTCTAATAAATAACTCTAAACAGGCCATTTCCCTTAACCTTGGTCAAAATGGAAGCTTCTCCGGGTCCTTCAAGGGGGTCATTGAACTTTCGCTGCTAAACAGGATCAGCACGAAATATGGCTCGATCAAAGGGGTTGCCGGAGCACATATCCTTTTAAACGGGACAATGTCTTCGCCTCAAATTCTCTCCGATCTTAGAGTCCGCGACCTGGCCTACGAAGGGATCAATATCGGAGATATGGCCGGTAAGATCGATTATTATGATAGCCGATACACCTTTCCATCTCCCTTGAGCATCTCGGGAGAGGCAGGTAATTTTGACTTATCGGGGGATATATCGGTCAACCAGAAATTCCCGGAAAAGGGCGCGGCACAGATAAAACTTACGACAAAAGACTGCAAAATATCAAATCTAATCGTTCTCATAGATAAGCTCCAGAGAATTTTCCAGGTCCAGCCTATTTTGGCCGACCAAAACGACCAGGTAACGGTAAATACTGCCGCACTGACCCTTTCCAGCCTGGAAGCGGTCGAAATGGATCCGGCGCTGCCTCTTTATGATTCCGAAGGGAACGGAAATAGCATTATTCGCAGATGGCAAAAGATCCAATCAACAGCATCCAAAGAAGCCACCCCCCTGCTTGGGGGAGAAAAAATAGAAGGAAAATTAAACTCCAATATTATTATAAATGGAACTTTTGATAATCTAAGCGGCAGCCTGGACGGGGAAATCAGCAAATTAACGTTCCGCGATTTTACATTCGATAAGCTTGCCATTACCGCGGATTATCAAGACCAGGAACTTATAATTAATAGAGCCTTGCTTTCAAAAGACAGAGGAACACTGGCCCTGAGCGGCGATATTATGCTGGCAAACACTCCCATCTTATCGCTTGAGTCCGTTGCCAAGGATTTCCCTATCAGCGTTTTGCAGCTAGTCTTTCCAAAAAAAGAATTGAAAGGATCGGTAAATTTTTCTGCGGCAATTAATGGAAGCATAAATAATCCGAACGTTAAATTTTCCGGCAGCGGCAATAAACTCTCCTTATCAGGAACGGATTTCGACAATATTTCCCTGTCCGCAAATTATTCGGGCAGCATATTCACCCTGGAATCTCTTTCAATGCAGCAAGGAAGCGCCCGTTCCAGCGTCCATGGTTCGATAAACCTTGCGCCGCCCCTTTCAACTAGTTTTGATATTGCCCTCAATGGAAGCGCGATCGGTCTATTAAATCTGTTGTCAAACGATGTCCGCTGGGTCAAAGGAAATGTTCCTGCAAACATTAAGATCAGGGGGAATTCCGACGACCTAAAGATAAACGGCAAGATCAAGTTCGCTGACGGAGTCCTCCAGATCACCCCGCTCAATTCCGCGTTGAGCCGGATCTCGGGAGAGGTTAATATTACTGACAATTCCGCTCAAATAAATAATTTCAGCGGCAGCTTAATTGGGGACTCAACAAGCGACCCGCTAATTCTCTCGGGGGATATCGACCTAACAAAGCTGATCACGAAAACCGGCGTTGGCCAGATTAACTTTGATCTAAAAATCAAACCGTCCAATCTTTCGCTTAAGATCCCGGGTTTATTTGTTGGAAAAGTTCAATCGAAAGGGATCGATTTTCAAGGGCCATTGGCCATGGACCTTAAGTCCGGACCAAAAGTTTCCGGTAATTTTATTATAAACGACGCCGTCCTTACCCTTTCTACCGATAATCCCGGGAAAAAAGGTTCCGGAAAAAATACTATCTTCCCATTAAACTTTGGGATGGACGTTAAGTTAAATAAGAACGTATATATCGTGATGGGAGACGTCTCGACCCTGAATCTAAGCAATATATTGATGAACTTGGAAGTGGGCTGCGACAACCTTGAGATCGGCGGCAGCCTGGCCTCGCCTTCTCTTAACGGAAAGGTATCCTTAAAACGCGGAACGGTCAGCATTTTTAACCGTGAATTCACGCTGCTGTCAAAAGAGATGGTAAAAAAATATTTTCCATATGATTCCGAAAACACCATAGATAACTTTGCTTCTTTTTCGGGAGAGGAAGGAGAAGCCGGGGTCCTTCCCAAGATCGACCTGACCGCACAAATTGAAGTTGAAAACACCGAAAAAGACGCAGCCGGCAAGAACGTAAAAAAGAAAGTTTTTATCCTGGCAAATCTTAAAGGCAAGATGGGAGCTAAAAATGAAAGCGAAGGCTTAAAGATCAATCTGGCCGGATATAACGAAGACAAAAATAAAAGCCCATCAGAAATGATGCTGGTCGCATATCCCGAACAAGATCTAAAAGTCATGCTTCTGCCTGATTTTATTAAATCGTTTGCCGGGATCGGAGTAAAAGACAACACCCAAATCGATACGAACGTTGTTATTGCCGACTATCTAAGCAGCCGCGTGCAATCACTGCTGTTCCGCAACTTTGAAAGGGCGGCTGAACAAAACCTAGGACTGGAAAGCTTGACCCTGGAATACAATCTCGGACCAAAAGTAAAAGAAGCTCTGGGATTAAAGGACGCGCGCAATTTCCAGGATGACAAACCGGCCTGGAGCGTCGGTTTTGTAAAAGGACTTGCTGACCGCTTATATTTAGATGTTAGGTATTCGCAGCCCATGGAAGGAAAAACGACTTCTACCGCTCAAAATGCTTTCAACTACCAACTAACCTATAAATTAACTCCTATTTGTTCTATACTATATTATCGGGAACCGATAAATGTTTTTGATCTGACGAACGGATATCAAAAAGTTACCCTTAAATTTGGATACACATTGTGGTAGAAAGTTAATATTAAATATGAAAAAAACTTTGCTTCTTTGCTCAGTATTTTTGCTATTGTTTTCATTTACGGCCTCTCAGGCGGAAACGGCCGGGACTTTTCCCGCTAAAATATCCGCACTTGTCATAAAAGGGATAAAAAATACATCGGAAAAAGAGATCCGCAGCGTAATTTTCGTAAAATCCGGCGACAGCTTAAACCCTGAAAAGATCCAATCCGATGTTAAGGCTATTTATGCCCTCGGATATTTTTCCGATGTGGCATCTTCTCTCGAATCTACCCCCAAAGGGACAAAGGTGACCTATAATCTTATAGAAAACCCTAAGATCACAAACATCAGCCTGCAAGGGAACAGCGTTATATCGACCAACGAAATGATCTCTATTATCGGAAGCAAGCAAGGCGCTGTCGAAAATTTCAGCAGGATCCAGGAAGACATTGAAAAAATTAACGAGCTCTATAAACAGCGCGGGTTCATGCTCTCCCATGTTGCCAGCGTCGATCTGGACAAAAAAACAGGTATTTTATCGATCATTATTTCAGAAGGAAGAGTTGAAGCGATCGTTTTAAGCGGAAACGAATCGACCAAAGATTATGTTATCTTGCGCGAATTTAATACCAAGCAGGGAGCGGTCCTTAACGAAGAAACGCTTAAAAAAGACCTGCGCAGAGTATTTAATCTTGGGTTCTTTTCCGAAGTCACGCCAAACTTTGAATCCGGGAGCACCAAAGACAAGGTCGTCCTGAATTTAAAGATCAAAGAGACCCGTTCCAGCACCATTAATTTCGGCGGAGGCTACGGAGAAAGGGAAGGAATGTTCGGTTTTGCCGACCTATCGATCAACAACCTGCTTGGTACCGGACAAGGAGTGCTATTGCGGGGCCAATCCGGGCAGCAGCTCTCCACCTATCAATTCAGATACACAAATCCCTGGGTCCTTCCCGACAAATTTGGCGACCACACCGCTTTAACTTTTCGCAGATGGTTAACGGTCGGCAGGGACATCCTTCTTGCCCAGCAAGACGGCATTTACAACGGCTGGGACATTTCTCTTGGAAAACCGCTGCAAGAAAATTTGAATATTATCTGGACGATCGGCAGAGAACACGTAGAGCCCTATAGCGCGGCAACATTTGAAGCCTACGTCTCCGACACGGTAGGACTAACGCTGGCTTATGATACTAGGGATTTCTGGCTGAATCCAAAATCCGGAAGATATTATACCCTCGATCTTAAGCAAGGATGGAAATTTACGGATTCGGTAAAGACAAACTTTACCAAGATCGGCATAGACCTTAATCATTATTTGGGCGTTACCTCGAACCAGGTTTTTGCCTCTCATTTTGGAGTTGCCGCTGGGTTGGGAGATGTCCCTTATGGAGATAAATATTGGGCCGGCGGCGCAAATACGATCCGCGGATATACCCCCGCCCAAGCAAGGATCGGAAAACGCAAGATCTTGTTAAATCTAGAATATCGCATGGATTTTTCGGATGCTTTCCAGGGGGTCTTTTTCTATGATTATGGAAATGCCTGGGATAGCGGCTGGCCGGATTTCCCCATGTTTTTATCCGGCTGGGGACCCGGCATCAGGTTCACGACTCCGCTTGGACCGATCCGCCTTGATTATGGCGTTCCTGCCGGCGGATCCTGGGGCGACGGCCAACTTCACTTCTCGATCGGGCAAGCGTTCTAGCACAAATGCCCAACGAAGAAGCCTTTAATACTTACCAAAATGAACTGATCGTTTGGAACAAGAAGTTTAACTTGACCGCCATTACCGACCCGCAGGAGATACAGATCAAGCATTTCGAAGATTCGCTCTCGATCGATAAATTCGTTCCCATTTCAAATCAATCTATTATCGATGTCGGAACGGGGGCCGGGTTTCCGGGGATCCCGATAAAGCTCTCGCATCCGGATGTTAAATTAACATTGCTCGATGCAACAAGAAAAAAAACCGAATTTCTAAAACACATAGTTGCTCTCCTCCAACTGCAAAATACTTCGGTCGTTTGGGCGCGCGCCGAAGAATTCGCAGTGAAAAACAGGGAGATCTTTGATATTGCCGTTTCCCGGGCGGTCGCAAAACTGAACACCCTTTGCGAATATTGCCTCCCCTTAGTAAGGGTCGGCGGGATATTTGCCGCTTACAAGGAAGAGAATATCGAAGAGCAAGTTAAGGAAGCAAAACCGGCGATCACTCAGTTGGGAGGGAAGATCAAGGGCGTTTATAAATACTCTCTATCAAATGGGACTTGCCATAGCCTGGTCATCATCAAAAAGAGATCGCCAACTCCACCGCAATTCCCCCGCCCCATCGGAATAGCTAAAACAAGCCCCCTGTGATATAATTTTTCGACCATGGCAATCACCTATGCAGTTGTAAATCAAAAGGGAGGCGTAGGAAAAACCACTACTACCGTAAACCTCGCTGCATACCTGGCTACCTTCGGGAAAAAAGTCCTTCTTATCGACATCGATCCGCAAAGCAATGCCAGCGTCGGACTCGGCGTTGACCGCACACAGATCAAACGCTGCTTATACGATATTTTGATCGAGGGAGCGGATCCGAAAGAGATCATCATCAATGCAAATATCGCCAGTCTTCATGTCCTCCCGTCAACACCAAAACTAGCCGGAGCAGAAGTAGAACTGGTCCCGTTTGAAAACCGTGAAACAAGGTTAAAGCATTCTTTGCAGGAAATAAAAGCCAATTACGATATCATTGTAATTGACTGCCCTCCTTCCCTCTCGCTTTTGACCGTTAACGCCCTTGCCTTTGCGGACGAAGTTATTATCCCTATCCAATGCGAATATTATGCGCTGGAAGGGATCAGCCAATTGACCCATACGCTCGAATTGGTCCGGGAAAGCCTAAATCCAAGCCTTAAGATCCGCGGCATCGTCCTTACTATGCATGATCCGCGCACCCTGCTCTCTTCTCAAGTAGCGGAGGAAGCCAGGAAATATTTTGGCAGCAAGGTCTTTAAAACTCTGATCCCAAGAAATGTCCGGTTAGCCGAAGCTCCTAGTTTCGGACAGCCGATCATTTTTTATGACCCAGGAAGCAAGGGAGCCGAAGCCTACGAAAATCTTTGCCGGGAGGTGCTTGATGAATAATTCAAATAAACGCGGATTGGGGAAAGGGTTGGGGGCGCTGATCCCACAGGGTTCTGTTTTTGCCGGAGGAAGGACGATCTTAAATATCGACCCGGAAAATATTGTCGCCAATCCCAGGCAGCCGAGGACCCATTTTTCAAAAGAGGCCTTGCATGAATTGGCCGAATCGATCAAAGAACAGGGGGTCATTGAGCCGATCCTTGTCAGAATGCGCGACGGGAAATATGAACTGATCGCCGGAGAAAGGCGCCTGCGCGCGGCAAAACTGGCCGAATTAAAATTTGTTCCTGCCATTGTAAAAGATTTTACGGATGCTCAATCCCTTGAGATCGCATTAATTGAAAACCTCCAAAGAGAAGACCTGAATGCGATGGATGAGGCCGAAGGCTACGCAAGGCTCGCTTCAGAATTCGGAATGACCCAGGAAGATATCGCTAAAAGAATGGGAAAGAGCCGCTCGAATGTTGCCAATATGATCCGACTCCTCTCTCTTCCAAAACAGATAAAAGAGAGCATTCAAAAGTTTGAAATTTCCGCCGGCCACGCAAGGACCTTATTATCCCTGGAAGACGCGGAGAAGCAGCTTTTCTTCTGGAAACAGATCGTCAGCCAAAAACTTAGTGTACGCGACACAGAAATTCTGGTTACCGGCAAAGAGCAGAGCCACCATGCCAAGAAAAGCGGCAGGAAACGCCGTTTTACGCAAAATACGGAGCTCAATCACTTAGTTGAACAGTTAACCAGCCATTTCGCGACCAAGGTCAAGATCTTTGGTACACCGGAAAGAGGAAAGATCGAAGTAGAATACTTCTCCCTGGAAGACTTAAGCCGTATATTTGACGCTATGATGGGGAACAAGAAAAAAGAAGAGACCCCATTTATTGTACCTGAGATTACACATGAAGGGATGGATGCCGCGCCACCCCAAGAAACGATCCACTAAAACTGAAATTAACCTCATATTCTTCTGATATATATCAGAGGTAATATGAGTATATCCGCTTCTTCACTTATTAAGGTTGGGGGCTGTTATAGCGGGCTGTTTTACAAGCCGGCTGTAGGCCAAAACAACCGCTGGCTCGCAAAGGTAGCGCTGGCTACGCGTCAGGCTTTGCTCTATGTCGAACAAAGACAATACATTCAAAGACTTTTTACAGATCGCCAAGATGTGGGAACAATTGATTTTAAACCCCTTGGCCTGCAGGTTGTTAAATTTCACGGAAGGGAAGATTGGCTCACCTTTGGCATTCGCCTTTTCAACACTGCAGGAGAACCCGACTTATACTTTCGATCAGCCAAGCAATTATACAGTATGGGGATCGGCGATCATCGCAGAGTATTTTTTAAAGCGTTTGGCGTTGATACCTCGCCGGAGCTAAGCGAGCTTCCACCCCCATCCTATGCCGCCCTCCTGGCAAGACTAAAAGAGGTACACCACGTAACAGATCTAACCCGTATAAGGGAGATAAATATTGATCCAAATACTGCGGTCGATACTGTTGAACAAGATGAGAGCGGATTCTTTCTATTTACTTTTTCGGTAAAACTACTGCAGCAGGAACCTCGGCAAGCACATCTCTTAGGCTCTTTTCGCTCTTAAACAGAATCCGCGATCGCGGGGTCATCAATGTCTCTGAAAGTTGGGTCGCCTCTTTCTATAACCATTACACCAAATTTACCTGGCACGTTCCCATGAATAATTGCATGCCGGGGACATTTTTCAAATGGGATATATTTCCAATCTCCCTCGCGCGGCGTGTGGCCGGAAACGATCCATGAATATGGATGAAGGCCCAATCCTTGGCGAGTCGCAAAAAAGTCTTCTTCCCTGTATTGCGATTTTACCCTAATATCCTTTAAATACTGATAAACAGCAAGCCGCTCCTCTTCAGTAATATTTGCATCAATATTAAAATCATTCGGAAAAACTCCGTCAATTTTCTTCGTTACAACAACTTCGCCTTTTACAATCTCTATATATTTTTGTTTAAGAAGAAAATCCGCGGTATTCGTCAAAGCATCTCTTGAAACGGGGACGGCACCCATTATAAAAGTATAATTCGGCCCCCCGCAGCCGATCGGACGATTATTCAATAGTTGGTATGATAGCTCTTCATCGCTTCGCGACGCCGCCAAGGCCTCTCTGGTGATCCCACCCTTTACCACCGCCGAATGCGCCATATATACCGCGCCATGCGTCCCCTCAACAATGGCTGCTCTGGGAGATTGGTCAAAAAATGATTGAAATAGTGAAATAATTAATTTTGTTTCCCCCCTGCTGCACCCTAATGTTTCTTTCATGTATTGCTCTAATAGAACGTTTAAAAGGTATGCCTGGGGGATATTTATTTTTGAGGCCGCCATCCTGTAATCGTTTTCTTTAAATACAATATCGTGGTTTCCTTCGATCACGTGGACCCTGTCCGGAAATTTACTCTTTAGCACAATAAAGGCGCTTAACGTCTTCAGGAAAGTTGTTAAGTCGCATAGATCTTTTCTCTCGGGATGGACAATATCTCCAAGAAAGACCAACTGCAACTCTCCGCTGGCAAGCTGCGGCCCGTATTCATCCAATAATTTATCCAGCCGTTTAATATTTGAATGCAGATCGCCGACAACAATTGTTTTTTTAGCGGGATCCAAAGTTAATAGCGCCCTGTCCCTGGTAAAAAAACCTGCCTTCCCCTTTTCACTGGAAAAAAGAGTTCTCATGCTTGAAAGCCGAGCAATTAAACGCTCTTTTGAAAGGCCAAGCAGTTCATTTGAAAGCGAATCAACTGTTAACCTCTGGTAGGTTGCAGAAATGCGCGGCGCGCCGACCTTCGCCGGCTGTTGGGCTAAATTGGGCCTAGCCCCAAATAATTGTTTTGCTGCAGATATAATGCCCATATGTGTATTATTCGTGTTTTACAGCTAAAAACTTGCATTATCCCCCTGCTTGTCAAGCTCCATTAAAATATGCTAAAATAAGACATCAATGGTTAAGATCTTCCCATTTAAAGGTATTTCGTATAATAAGAAGAAAATTAAGGCCATTTCTAAGGTTATGGCTCCCCCCTACGACGTTATCAGTCCTGAATTTCAAGACGAGTTATACAAGCAAAATGAGTTCAACGTTATCCGCTTGATCCTTGGAAAAGAGTTCCACAACGATGGCCAATATAATAATCGCTACATTAGAGCAGCCGCTTTTATGAATGGCTGGCTAAGGCACAAGATCCTTTTGCAAGACGAAAAACCGTGCATATATATTTATGAACAAGTCTTCACCATTCAAGGTAAAAAACATTCCCGGATCGGTTTTTTCTCGATCCTGCGCCTGGAAGACATTGGGCGGGGAAAAGTCTATCCCCATGAAGAAACATATTCAAAAGCAAAATTAGACCGCCTTGAGATCATGCGGGCGACAAATGCCAACCTGGAATCGATCTTTGCCTTCTATTCCGATAAAAAAGATAAGATCATCAAAGTGATCCGCCAATTCATGCGTAAAAAGCCCTACATTGAAGCAAAAGATAAAGATGGGACGATCCACCGCCTTTGGAAAATAGACCGTAAGCCGGCCATCAACAAGATCGTCCTTGAAATGAAAGATAAACCGGTCTTTATTGCGGATGGCCACCATCGCTATGAAGCCGCCCTGCGCTATCGAAACGAATTAAAGACTAAAAACACGAAATTCACCGAAGATGAAGCCTATAACCATATTATGGTCTATTTAACCCCGCTCGAAGGGACAGGATTAACGATCCTTCCGATCCATCGGGCAGTAAAAAATATCGAATATTTTGATGGGGTCCGTTTTGAGCACGAATTAAACCAATATTTCGACGTTATTCATTTTGACGTTCCGAAAAAAGACCAAGCAAAAGGACGGAATAAACTATTTAAAGAACTTGCCCGGCTTAGGGAAGAGGGAAAACATGCTTTCGGCATTTATGCCGGCAATAATCGGCATTTGATCATCGTATTAAGAAATGAAGAGAGCCTGGATGAAATGGTCGCCGAGGAAAAAACAAAAGCCTGGAAACGGCTGGATGCCACGGTCCTGCATTACGTCGTTTTTGAACGGATCTTGAGCATTGCCCATGAAACCGAAGACCACGTTATATATTTTAAAGATCCGGAAGAAGCCGCTAAGCTGGTAGACGACAAAAAAGCCGACCTGGTATTTTATCTCAATCCGACCAAGATCGAAGAGATCGTAGCGGTCGCGGGAGAGCTGGAAAAAATGCCGCATAAATCGACTTATTTCTATCCCAAGCTCCTCTCGGGACTGGTCATGAATAAATTCAGCCACGACGAAAAAATTAAGCCTTAATGAAGCCGATCATCCTTGCTTCCGCCTCCCCTCGCAGAAAAGTCCTGTTAAAAAAGATCGTAAAAACATTCAAGATCATTCCCAGTAAGATTAATGAAAGCAGAATAAAAGCCAAAAGCCCGATCACTCTTGCAAAACGGCTAGCGCTGGCAAAAGCCTTAGATATCGCCAAGGCGCATAAAAGATCGATCGTAATTGGCGTCGATACGATCGTGGTATTGGGGAATAAAATTCTAGGGAAACCGAAAAGCAAAAAAGAAGCAATTTCTATGCTTGAAAGTTTATCCGGGAAAACCCATCGCGTAATAACCGGGATCGCCGTCGTTGACTCCGATGATCTTAGCTCCCGCGTAATTCATGCAGCGACCAAGGTTAAAATGAAAAAAACCAAGCCGGAAGAAATTTTAGCCTATGTTAATTCCGGCGGTCCGATGGACAAAGCCGGTGGATATGGGATCCAGGAGATCGAAGAAATATTTATTGAAAAGATCGATGGGGATTACGACAATGTCGTCGGCCTTCCGGTCCTGGCATTAAGCAAACTACTTAAGGAGTTTACACATGAATAACAAAGCGATCTGGAAACCGGGAACGATGGTCTATCCTGTCCCGGCAGCTTTGGTTACTTGCGGAGATTCGCCGGCTAATTACAATATTTTGACGATCGCCTGGACGGGGACGATCTGCTCCGAACCGGCGATGACATATATTTCGGTCCGTCCTTCGCGTCACTCGTATAATATTATTAAAGAGACCGGGGAATTCGTTATAAATTTAACAACGAACAAACTCGCCTTTGCCACCGACTTTTGCGGGGTTAAATCCGGGAAAGATCTGAATAAATTTAAGCATTTAAAGCTTACGCCGCAAAAGGGGAACGCGGTCGCCGCCCCTATCCTGCTTGAGAGCCCGCTTAATATTGAATGCAAAGTTACCGAGATAAAGAAGCTTGGCTCCCATGACATGTTTTTGGCAAAAGTTGTCTGCATCCAGGCGGATAAAAAGTTTATCGACAAAAAAGGGGCTTTTGATCTCAAAAAAACCGACCCGATCTGCTATTCGCACGGAAAATACTTTACGCTCGGCAAAGAATTGGGACATTTTGGGTATTCGGTGAAGAAGAAAGGGCGTAATGGATAATATTGATTCAATTATTGAGATTTCAATCCGTGATTTCTTAAAAGACATCAGAGATAAAAGCTGGTTTGGCAGGGAAAGGGAAGCCATAAGTTTATTCGTTTTTTCTCAATTAATAAAGCATTTAAACCCAACTCAAATAATGATAGAAGGAGCCGTCCCACAACTAAAAAACCTGGGCAAAGATCATGTCTGCAAAGATATCGTAATTTGGGAGAAGCCATATATGACTTGTTGGAATAAAGACCAAAAGTTTATGAACTATCCATTGGCGATCATGGAATGGAAAGTGAACACAAGTGGAAAAAAGCACCCTCCAGACAAGTTCATCAAGAAAGATATCGACTGGCTAACGAAATACTCATCGGACAACGATTGTTTTACAGGATATAGTTTTTATTTGGATATAAATTCAATTGGTAAGCCGGGTCACCTTACAACTATTAAAAACGGAAAAACATTTAGACAAAAAGATTTTAACTAAGCGCCCTTACTTTAGATAATTATTTGGGACATTTTGGGTATTCGGTTAAGAAGAGAAAATAGTCTAGAGTTTTATTCTATAATCTTCCTAAAAACCGCTTCTTTTCCATTTTCCATAAATGTCAGAGTGTTCTTTTCTGCTTTAAACGCTTTATAAGTATATGTATTATTGCCATTGGCAAAGATGGAAAGATCGTCCCCCTTTACCTGCCACGTTCCAGACTCATACGGCCGCCCGCTCAAAAAAGAACTGAACTGCTTGGTCCCATCGCTCTCGACAGAAAAATCAATCTCGGTAGCATCATAATTCTTAACCGTCGCCCACCCACCAATGAGCGAGCCCTCTTTCTCCGATAGTCCTCCGGGAGTACAGGCAGAAGTTAAAAAAATGAGCCCAATAAACAACAATGCTAACATAACATTAGATTTTAAGAACGCCGGAAAGACCCACTCAAAGAACTTCATGGCAAGATTATAACATTATATATTTTTAGAAAAAACTAAACCCTCATACTGAAGCGTCTGCCACATTTAAGCCGCCACGCTTACTTCCACAAATTATTCATGTTATTATTTATAAACATGAAAAAGATACAAAAGCATATCGGCATCGTTTTTCTATTATTTTTCGCACTTTCCCTCAACGCCATCGCGTTTACGGCGAAAGAAGTCGCCGGGACCGGGCCCTACCCATATAATTTCCACATTATCGATGACCATGTCTATGCCGGCGGACACCCATTAAACCCAAAAACAAAATTTAATAATTCCGATGAACAAGTCTTGTCGATCTTAAACTATCTAAAATCCCTTGGCGTTCTAACCGTAATAAATCTAGAAAATACAAGGCATATACAGGAAAGATATGCTAAATTACTGGAATCCGCCGGAATGAAACAGCTGCATATCCCCTTAAGCTCAAGCCATGTCCCAAATAAAAAAGAGTGGAAAGAGATAACCGCCGCCTTGCAGCAGCCGGTCTATATTCATTGTATGTGGGGAGCCGACCGGACCGGAGCGGTCGTCGGCAGGTATTTAGTTGAAAAATATAACTTGGCCTCCGAAGAAGCTTATCAAGCAGTAATTTCACATGGCAAGTATGCCGGCCGCCTAGGCGGGCTTAAGGGTAATCTTTTTCCAAAGCTTAAAGATTTTATCTGGTTTGGACCACAGAAATAACTTTTTCGTAAGTAACGATCCTTCTTCGAAGCCAATACCACTTTAACCAGGTGCGCAGTTCGGACGGTCGCATATAGATCTCACGCAGACAGTTATACGGCATACGGTAAATTACTTTATACATCGTCTTCCCTTAAAAACCCGATTCTCCTTTTTGGCTTAACCGGCGGTTCGATCAATTGCCTTAAAGCATCAAAAACTATCTTAAATTGAGCATCATACGTCTTTTCCATTTCATTGATTTTTTTATGCAATTCAGTATTATGAAGTGCCATTCTTCTTAATTTTGAAAAAGTCCGCATAATTTGTATATTTACTTGAATGGCCCTATCACTATTAAGCACCGAAGATAACATAAGAATGCCATGCTCTGTAAAAGCAAATGGTTTTGCTCCTCCAAAAAGCGCTTTAAGTGGTATGCCAAAATGGCATACCACATCATCAACTTCTTTTTCATTCAAAATAAACATAAAATCATCGGGAAAGCGATTAATATTTCTTCGCACTTGTCTTTTTAATTGACCGTTTTCTACGTTATACAAAACAGCTAAATCTCTATCAAGCATAACTTTCTCTCCGCGAATAACTACTATCTTGTTTTCAATAACATCAATCGGAATTAAATTGTCCATTCCCTTCTCCTTACGGTGTCGCAATTTGCGACACCAGCTGGTCACAATTTGTGACCAGTTAGAACTACTCTTTCGTAAGTAACGATCCTTCTTCGAAGCCAATGCCACTTTAACCAGGTGCGCAGTTCAGAGGGCCGCATATAGATCTCGCGAAGACAGTTATACGGCATGCGGTAAATAACTTTATACATCTTTTTCACCTCCCGCTACGAATCCGATTCTCCTTTTCGGCTTAATCGGCGGTTCGATCAATTGCCTTAAAGCATCAAAGACTATCTTAAATTGAGCATCATACGTCTTTTCCATTTCATTGATTTTAAAAAGAATATCTTTATGGGTTGAGAGGATTTGACGCAATCTGGTAAATGTCCTCATGATCTGAATATTTACTCTTACCGCTCTCTTGCTGTTCAAGACTGAAGACAACATGGCCACCCCCTGTTCAGTAAATGCATAAGGCAGATAGCGACGACCACCCCAACTTGAGGTCACAATTTGTGACCTCAAGATTGCTGCTTCTTGGGCATTCAATTTAAACATGAAATCAGCCGGGAATCGTTCATAATTTCTTTTTACAGCTTGGGCTAATACTTTGGTTTTTACTCCATATAACTCTGCAAGGTCTTTATCCAGCATTACTTTTTGTTTTCTAATAAAATATATTGCTTTTTCAATTCTCTCCGCAGGAATAATATTAACCATTAATTCACCTCCCCTGCTTATCGAGCATCCGGTATTGCGTCGCTTCGGCGATATGGCAGGCTTGGATATCGGCTGATCCGGCAAGGTCGGCGATCGTACGGGAGATCTTGAGAATTCGATCATAAGCCCGAGCGCTTAAATTAAGATGCAAAATAGCCGATTTTAGGAGTTCTTCGGCCTCCGATTCCAGTTTGCAGTATTCCCTAACCTGCTTAGGGGTCATTCTTCCGTTGCAAAAGGTCTTTGACCCGGAATATCTGACTCCCTGCAGCTCCCGACACCTTGCAACCCGAGATCGAATGATCTTTGAAGGCTCCCCATCGGGCTGTTTTGCCAGCTCATCCTCTTTTAAACGACCGACTTCAACATGCAGATCGATCCGATCAAGCAGTGGCCCAGAGAGCTTATTCCAATAGCGCTGCACGCTAAAAGAAGAACAGATACACTTCTTAGTATTATCCATATAATTACCGCAGGGGCATGGATTCATCGCCGCCACCAGCATAAACTCCGCCGGATAGGTCAAAGTTGAGTGGGCTCTGGAGATCGTTACCTGGCCATCTTCCAGCGGCTGACGCAGGACCTCCACCACCTCTCTCTTAAATTCCGGGAATTCATCCATGAACAATACTCCGTGATGCGATAGCGAAACTTCGCCAGGCCGCGGGATCCGCCCTCCCCCAATAATTCCAATATCTGAAGTCGTATGATGGGGAGAGCGGAAAGGCCGCGTCGTTATCAAAGCTTTTTTACCGTTTAGCAAACCTGTAACTGAAAATAGTTTGGTAACTTCCAGCGCTTCGTTCAAAGATAATGGCGGAAGAATGGTCGGGAGCCTCCTAGCAAGCATTGTCTTGCCGGAGCCGGGGGATCCGACCAGGAGCACGTTATGTCCACCCGCCGCCGCCACTTCCAACGCCCTTTTCACATGCCCCTGGCCTTTTACATCCAAAAAATCGATCCCCCATTCCGGCTCCGGCGGAAAAAACGACCTGATATCTACTTTATGCGGTTTGATCGCTTCCTTGCCGCTAATATAATCGGCCGCTTGCTTCAGCGTTTTTACCGGAATAACAGCTAACCCTTCGACCAGCGCCGCCTCATCCCTATTTTCATGCGGAATAATGACGGATCGCATCCCTTGTTCTTTGAGCGACATACAGATCGGCAAAATGCCGTTAATTCGGCGGACACAACCATCCAGCGAAAGCTCTCCCAGGATCACTGCGTCTTTGATCGATCGTTTTATCTGTTCGGAGACGATAAGCATTCCAAGCGCGATCGGCAGATCGTAGATCGGTCCCTCTTTTTTTGTATCCGCAGGGGCCAAATTTATCGTAAAATAACTGGCAGGAATTTCAAAGCCGGAATTTTCGATCGCCGCCCTAACGCGGTCCCTTGATTCCTTGACCGAAAGATCCGGCAAACCGACAATTGATTGGCCGGGGAGTCCGCGCTGGGAATCGACTTCAACTTCAATAATATAGGCATCCAAGCCCAGGATCGCCGCCGAAAATGTTTTTACAAGCATCCCTATTTCACTCCAAATGCATTTTTAAAAAGCTCGATCACGGTTTCGTTCTTTGAGTTTTTATAGATCGCGATCACGTCGAAGCGGCATCGCTTCCCGCGTATTTTTTTCTTATAGAGGTAATAGCGCGCGGCGTGGATAATATTTTCTTTTTTGCTTTTTTTGACCGCAAAGACCGGGAGAGAGTAGCTTCGATAGGAGTAACTTTTTACTTCAACAAAAACCAGACAGCCGCTTTCTTCCGCAACAATATCGATCTCGCCTTGCTGGGAATGGAAATTGGTTTCAATTATCGAATATCCGCGGCTGGTGAGGTAGCTTTCCGCCAGTTTTTCGCCATCTTTGCCCAGTAAATAGCTTTCGAGTCCCATATACCAAGGGATTGAGCAATGTTGTTGCCAATAAAAAAGGAAACCCCCTATCTCCCATGAATCATTTATGGAATATAGGGGGTAATTTGACTAGTTAATAAGATCTTTCAGCTGCTGGCCTGCGGAAAATTTAATCACATTCCTTGCCGGAATGGTTAATTTTTTTCCGGTTTGGGGATTTCTCCCGGGGCGTGCTTTGCGGCGAAGCTTCTTCCAGGTACCAAAACCTACCAATCTTACTTCCTGCCCTTTTTTGAGGGAGGTTTGGATGCTGCTAAAAGTAGAGTCAAGAAACGACATTACCTTTGCTTTTGGCATCTTCGTCTGCTTGGAAATTGAGTCGCACAGTTCTTGCTTGTTCATTCTTTCACCTCCTTATAATCCTTAAGTGACAAGCATTATAACAATCATATCTTCCGGGTGTCAAGCAAATTAAATGTCCTTCGATGGATCGGGCAAGGACCATATTTTTTTATTTTTTTATAATGTTCTTTCGTTCCATATCCTTTGTGGTCGATAAAACCGTATTGCGGAAATTGCGCATGATATTTTACCATCATTCGATCCCGTGTTACCTTTGCAATAATTGATGCGGCCGCGATCGACGCGCTTTTCCCATCCCCGCCAACGATCGCTCTTTGTTCAATATCTATCTCTAATATTGATCTTTTTCCGTCGACCAAAACAAAATCGGGCAATAGCTTTAAATTCTCGATGGCCATTTTCATGACCAATGAATTGGCCTTACCAATGTTTATTTTATCAATAATTTTATGGTCCAATATTCCGATGCCGACGGCAATGGCTTTTTCAAATATTTTAATAAATAATTTCTCGCGTTTATCGGGGGATATTTTTTTTGAATCGTCCAATCCGGAGAGTTTGCATTTATTGGGGAAGACTACGGCAGCAGCAACGATCGGTCCGGCAAGCGGTCCGCGTCCGGCCTCATCAACGCCGGCGACAACCTTAAAGCCCTGGCTAATTAATTTATTTTCGTATACAAAGGAAGGCATCCCACGATTCTAGGGGATAAGGCTAAGCCTTGTCAAAGGCCAAATGCGTAAAAATGCCTGGCCGATCAGATTTTTCTTTGGAAGGAATCCCCAATAGCGGCTGTCTGCAGAGGCGGGCCTATTATCCCCCATCATAAAAAATGAATTTTGAGGAATTGTTACCGGACCGTAGTTTGCAAAGTCCCGATTCATAGAATGTTTTTCGGTGAGCGCTATGTAATCATCTTGAATAGCACCGGATTTATCCTTATGCGCCGTGTTACTAATATATACAACACCGTCTTTGATCTTGAGCTTTTCGCCCGGAAGGCCGATCAGTCTTTTTATAAGATCTCTCTTTTCCTGGCCGGCTTCGGTCTGAACTTGCCTAAATACAAGGACTTCAAAGCGTTTTGGCGGGCGGAAATTATAGATAACTTTATTTACAACGATCCTGTCGCTGATATCAAGCGTGGGCTCCATCGATCCCGAAGGTATCCAGAAAACTTGAAGAAAAAATGCGCGGATAATAAGCGCCAGAACAAGCGCAACAACAATTGTTTCGATCCAGTCGAAAAGCCAGCCTTTATTCTGCGGCACTAGCAGCGGTTCCCTCTGAACTTGTCCCTGCATTCACTCGTGTCGCCCTGCTTCCGATCCTGCCTCTTAAATAATACAGTTTTGCCCTTCTAACACTACCGGAGCGAACAACTTCGATCTTGTCAATTTTAGGAGAGTGGACCGGAAAAGTTCTTTCAACACCGACACCTTGAACGATCCTTCTTACGGTGAAGACTTCTCTTACGCCGGCTCCAGAACGTTTAATGATAATTCCTTCGAATCCCTGGATCCTTTCCTTCGTCCCTTCAATTATCTTTGAATAGACCTTTACCGTGTCCCCTACCTTAAATTTAGGTAGTTTATCTTTTAATTGTGCTTTTTCCAGATCTTGTATGATACCCATTTCAAACTCCTTTACCTAGCAGCTTATATAGTATTATAGCAGTTGCAGAGCGAACTGACAAATGGTTATATTCGGTATTCCCCTCTATTGGCGGGAGAACCAGGTCCATCCTGTTAAAGAATTCATCCGCGATCCCCCACCCAGTCCCAAATAGCAGTAAATACGGCCTTTCTTCCTTCTCGATCTCTTCCCTTAATGCTTCAAAGCTGACCGTTGCATGCTGTTTAGCCGAAGTTCCAATGATCTTTGGCTTCATCCCATGTTTTTCTTCAATATCTTTGATAACTTCATCCAGATCTACCTTTACTTTCACAAGCTTGAACGCCGCCACTCTCGTCCAATTGAATTCCAAGCTCCCCTCATCCATCCAGAACTCAAAGATCCTCCGAACAAAGTCCCTTTGCGCGGGAAGAGGGTTAACGACATAATAGTTCTTTATTCCAAAGGTTATCGAGCTTCGAGCGATATCATGCAGATCAAAACCGGTGATCGAAGTCGTAACTATCTCCCGGTGTTTATTGTAAACCGGGTAATGCAGCAGAGCGACATAAACATTACTCACTAATAATTTCTCCTAATAATTTCCTGTCATTTTCGTCAAGCTCGGCAGCCGCAAGCAAGTCCGGCCGTTTATAGAATGTATTATTAAGAGATTCTTTCCTGCGCCATGTGGCAATATCGGCATGATGCCCGGAAAGAAGGGCGTCAGGAACTTTCTTTCCATTAAAATCTTCCGGCCGGGTATAGCTTGGATAGTCGAGCAAGCCGGCCGAAAAAGAGTCCATTTCAACCGACGCTTCTTCCTTTACAACTCCGGGGATATAACGTGCAACCGCATCGATCAATACCATTGCGGGCAATTCCCCGCCGGTTAAGACATAATCCCCTATCGAGACCTCTTCGTCAATGAGGGTCCGCGCTCTCTCATCGATCCCTTCATAATGCCCGCAAAGGATCGTTAGGTGTTCGTATTTTGAGAGCTCTTTTACTTTTTGCTGGGTAAGGGTCTTTCCGGTAGGACACATATAAATAATGCGTTGGGCGTTATGCGTTGGGAGTCGGGTGTTAGAATTTTTGAGTTTATTAATGGCGGCACTGATCACGTCCACTTTCATAACCATCCCTGCGCCGCCACCGTAAGGTGAATCATCCGCTGTTTTATGTTTATCTGTGGCAAAATCGCGCAGGTTAACGAGGTTTATACTCAAAAGGCCCTTTTCGCAGGCCTTTTTGATCAGACTTTCACTTAGCGGACCCTTGAACATTTCAGGAAAAAGGGTCAGGATATCAATTTGCATTCAAGGCTATAAGCCGCGGATCTCTTGGATGATGCCATCCTTTACGATGATCTCTGAACCGCCAACTTTTTTATAAAGATTGTCGCCAACGCTGACATCAACCGGCCCTTCAAGCGGACCCTGGATGAATTCCGATCCAATGACAAGCTTTTTTGCTTCTTCGATCTTCATTAATAAGTCTGATTTTGCAGCTGCCTGCCTTGTTTTTTCTTCGTCATATTGATGCTTGAAAGCAGCGGCTTTCTGCATTAATCCTTTTTTCTTGAGATCTTCAAGGTATCCCTTCCCCTGCATCTCCATCCGTCCAACTTGCATATCGATATTGCCGATCGCGCGGTCAAGTTCCTTGACTAAATTTTCTTTAAAAGCCTCGGTAACGATCGCTTTGACCATGACGACTCTTTTTAATTCAACTGATTTTTCTGACATTATCTTTCTCCTTGGCTGG
>Ga0172379_10004290_pt1 | contig 21284 bp, 24 predicted proteins | sample GrowelOW334metaG_FD_119756 | JGI IMG/M metagenome (GOLD analysis project Ga0172379, IMG submission 119756) | Groundwater microbial communities from an aquifer near a municipal landfill in Southern Ontario, Canada - Groundwater well OW334 metaG | ecosystem: Environmental > Aquatic > Deep...
GATTAATTATATTTTTACTAATTTATTTTTGCATTGCTATTTTTTTAAAATTCTTAGGCATTTTTTCAATGGCATAGCGGAGCGCGGTTCTTGGCATAACTGCCTTATTTTTAACAACATAATCAAAAACCTCTTTTTGATGAGCTTGGCTGGCAACTTTCAACATCCAGCCATAGCCTTTTTGCGCCATATCTTCTTTGTCTTGCAACAAAATGTCAGAAATTTCAAAAACATCTTTTAAAAATTTGCCCCTTTTAGCCGGCACAATAAGAGACACTGCCGAGGCTCGCCTCATCCAGCGGTTTTTTGACCTTGCCCATCTTTTTAATTCTTTCAAAAAATCCGGATACATTTCAATGAATTTTCCGACAGTATGATTGCAAAAAGTGTCGCACGAGGCCCAATTGGTAATATAATTATCTATCCATTTCTCAAATATCTTAAAATCTTTAGGCTGGTAACTTTTATGCGCAAAATATGACCAATTGCAGGCAATAAAAGATTCTTCCATAAAGCCAGACTGCCACAACTGCTCGCACAGTTGAAAAATTTCCGCTTTTTTTAATCCTTTGATTTCTTTATAAAACTCTCTGCCAATTTTAGCAACAACGCCGGTTTTAACTCCATAAAGATTTATTTTATCTTTAAAAAACCTTTGAGCGCCCTCTTTTGTTTTATTGTCGGCATTTCTTTTCAGTTCCTGCCTGATTCTTTTTATAATATCCATTTGATTATCTAAGTTATGCCTAATTATATCACAAAAAGACTAAAAAACAGCCTTTCGGCTGTTTTAAAAAACTTATTTCGTAAAAAGCTTAAATACCCAGCCCAAAAGACTAAATCTCTTTTCAGATTCTTTTAATGCATTGTCAACCTCTGTGTTTATGTCTTGCAAAGTTTTAATTTGCTCGTTTATTTTTGCCAACTCAGCAGAATCTGTAATTTGGGTCTTCAACTGCTCCAATTCCTGTATCCTTGTTCTGGATTGTTCAAGCAATGTTTGCGCATTTTTTGCTTCCCCATAATTTATACCAATTAGAAATCTAAGAAATTTGTTCCTGTTTTGCACGGTTTGCAAACTTTGTTCTAACTTCTCATGATTTTCGTTCTGATTTTGGGCAACAACTCTTATTTGTTCGCCAATTGTTTTGTCGCTGTCGGATACTTCTAATAATTTTTGCACTGCATTTGCCACCTCGCTTCTTCTTTCTTTTGCTCTTTCAGAACCGCCTTTTTGATTTTCATTTTCTTCTTGCTCCTGTTCTTGGTTTTGGTTTTGCAATTGCGAATCATCTCCCTGATTCTGTACTTGATTCTGGTTTTGATTTGCTTGTCCGGACACATTGGAGCTCACAGAAGCATCAGGACCGTTATCTTGCGGCTGATTTGTCTGTGTTTGCTGAGCCTGCTGATTGGATTCGTTTGCACCTTCGCCATTTTCTGATTTAGCAAAAGCAACTCCACTGCCAGCGCCAATAAGGGCTGCAACCAAAACAATTGAAAATAAAATTTTATTTTTCATATTTTTTAATACTTATTAATAATATTGCTTCTTCTTTATTTTAGCACAATAAAAAAAGCCCTAAAAGCTTTTTAGCGATTCATAGGCACAGAGTAAATCCCGCTTTCGCGTGTCTACTGGCGGACTTTGTCGCGCCGTAGCCACGCTTCAGCGTGGCGAAGGCGGAGGAGGTGAGACTCGAACTCACGAACCCCGTGAGGGGTTCCGGTTTTCAAGACCGGTGCAATAGCCGCTATGCGACTCCTCCATTAAGCCCTTTTTAGCATAAAATAGTCAAAAAATCAAGCTTCTATTTTTGAAAAAAGATAGCTGCCGATAAGAATAATTATCGAAGTCAGCAGGAATAATATAACAAAGTCGGTTAAAAATCCAAACTGATAGGTTCCGGTTAAGGCTCCCCTCAAACCGTCAACGCCATAGGAAAGCGGGTCTATTCTCGCTATAATTTCCAAAGCCTTGGGCAAATCCTGAAAAGAAAAAATTGAACCCGAAAGAAAAAACAGCGGCATCACCATAAAGTTCATAATCATCTGAAAACCCTGCATATCCTCTAAAACCGAGGCAATAGCTATGCCCAGCGCCGTAAACAAAATTGCAATTAAAAAGATAAAAATCAAAGCCAGCAAAACAGACCAGAAAGACTCCGGTCTGAAACCAATAAAAAAAGAAATTGCCATAACAACCAATCCCTGAAAAATTGAAACTGTGGCTCCTCCGAGCGTTCTGCCAATCATAATATTTATTCTGGAAACCGGAGCCGCCAAAGTTTCTTTTAAAAATCCAAACTGTTTGTCCCAAATAATATCAATGCCCGAAAAAATTGAAGAAAACAAAACCGTCATTGCAATGATTCCCGGAGCTAAAAATTGCATATAGTTGCCCTCGCCGGCTTTTTGAAAAACCGGGCCGAAACCAAAGCCAAAAGCCACTAAAAACAAAAGAGGCTGGGCTAAAGAGCCTATTATTCTTGCCTTTGACCTTATGGCTCTTTTCAATTGCCTGAGCCAAAGCACATATATGGTGTTTAAAGCGTTTTCCATAATTGTTATCTGTGTCTTCTTTTAATAGTTCTCATTCTGTCAATGTTTGTAGCCGACTCTTCTCTTAAGTCATAGCCCGTAAAATGCAGAAATGCTTCTTCAAGAGAGTTCGCCATAGCTTCCCTTTTCAATTCTTCTGAAGTTCCTCCTTTAACTATTTTTCCATGATCAACAATAACAATTCTGTCAGAAACTTTTTCTGCTTCATCCATATAATGAGTGGTAAAAACAACAGTGATTCCTTCGTCTTTATTTAATTTTTTCACATAGTCCCAAATATGATTTCTGGTTTGCGGGTCTAAACCGATTGTAGGCTCATCCAAAAATATAATTTTAGGGTGGTGCAAAAGTCCGCGGGCAATTTCAAGTCTTCTTTTCATTCCTCCGGAAAAATGCTTAACCAAATCATCTCTCCTGTCCCATAAATCCACCATATTCAGCAATTGCTGGATTCTTTCAGTTCTCACTTTTTTATCAACCCCATAAAGCGAACCGTGAAACGACATATTTTCATAGGCGGTTAATTCGTCATCCAAGCTTGGATCTTGAAAAACAATTCCAAAGCTTCTTCTTATGTCATCGGGGTCTTTTTTAATATCAAATCCGTTTATAAAAACTTCGCCGGCAGTTGCCTGCAAAAGCGTGGTTAAAATTTTGATTGTCGTAGATTTGCCCGCCCCATTTGGGCCCAGCAAAGCAAAAATTTCGCCCTCCTCAACATCAAAAGAAATGTCTGAAACCGCTTTTATTTCTTTAAAGTTTTTAACTAAATTCTTAACTTGTATTATTTTCATAGAATTAAAGAGCGGAGGAGGTGGGACTCGAACCCACGAGACCCGTTAAGGTCACGCCTTTCCAGGGCGTTGCAATAGCCGCTATGCGACTCCTCCCGACATCTTGCTACTCTACCACAACTGCTGTGCCATAGCAAAGCACCTCTGTCACCCCCGACATCACCTCATTGGCATCATATCTTACTCCAATAACCGCATTGGCTCCCAGTTCTTCTGCATGTTTTACCATTTTTTCAAAAGATTCGCTCCTGGTTCTTTCGCACAAAGTTGTAAACAATGTTATGTTTCCGCCTATAATTGTGTGCAAAGAACCGCCAATTGTTCCAATTATAGACCTTGATCTTACGGTTATCCCCCTAACCAAACCTAAATTTTTGACTGCCCTTTTGTTGGGCAGTTCAAATGTTGTTGTGATATTATTTTTGTCCATATTTTTTCCGCCGGAAGGCGGATTTTTAATTTTTTATCCGTTTTGAATTGTTGAAATTATTACAGCCACAATAAAAAAAGCGCAAATAACAAATACCACCAATAGCCCCGTCAACGAAAAAATTCTGTTGGCAACAAAACTGGGAACTTCTGAATACGACAAATCACTCACAAACTGTTTTGCTATGTCCATATTTATTTTTTAAAATTTCAATCCGTGCCTTTCTTTCAAAATTTCAACCTTTGTTTCCACTGCATTTTCGAAATCAATATCCAGCATATCTGCCAATATGGCGAATTGCAAAAGCACATCGGCAAATTCTCCTTTTAGATTTTCTCTGTCAATTTCTTTATTGCGCAGTCTTGGCTTATTTATTTCTTTTGCAAGCTCTCCAACTTCTTCTATAAATTGCGCGAAACTGATATGCAGGTCTCGCTCAAAGTTATATTTTACATCTATATCCTTTACGATATTTGAACATCTCTTTTGAAATTCTTTTGTATCCATGTTTTTATTTTACATCCATACCTCTTAATAATTTTATACGTTCTTCTACTGGCGGATGAGTCATAAATAATTTTATAAACCAGTTTGTTTTTTGTTTTCCTTTATATGGCGAATCAATAAACAGCGAGGCAGTTGCATCATTTCTTATTTTCATAGGAGTCGCATCTGTTGAAATTTTTTCTAAAGCACTAGCCAAGCCTTCAGGATATCTTGTTAGAAGCGCGCCGTCGGCGTCTGCCAAAAATTCGCGCTTTCTGGAAATTGCCAGCTGAACCATTGTTGCTGCAATTGGCGCCAAAATTGCTGCCAAAATTCCTAGAACTGCCAAAATCGCCCCTGCATTTCCTCTGTCATTATCAGAATCTCTTCCTCCTCCCCAAAAACTAACTCGCATAAAGAAATTTGCCAGCGTGGCCACAACTCCGGCTAAAACGGCAACAACTGTGCTTAAAAGCATGTCTTTATTTCCAATGTGCGAAAGTTCGTGAGCCAAAACCCCTTGCAGTTCTGTTTTGTTTAATCTTTGCAATAAACCCTGCGTTACTGCCACAACAGCGTGTTTTGCATCTCTGCCGGTTGCAAAAGCATTTGGCTGCATTTCCGGAATGATATAAATTTTTGGCAAAGGCAAACCGGCTGTAATGCAAAGATTTTCAACAACGTGGTAAAGCTCGGGATTTTTATCATGCTCTATAGGCTGGGCATTATACATAGACAAAACAATTTTGTCAGACCACCAGTAACTGCCCACGCTTGAAAAAACGCTCAAGAATATTGCCACATATAAAAACGCGCTGTCGTTTAACAGATAGCTGAACAACCAGCCAATTGCTATGATAAAGACCAAAAACCCAGTTAGTAAAAACCAGGTTTTGCGGGTGTTTGAATCTGCTTGTGTATAAATACTTGCCATTTTATAAAACTAAAACTTCACAGCAACCGGCTGTTTTTCTGCTTCACTTGCTGTTTGAAATAACTCCATCTGCTTAAAACCAAAACTGTTTGCAATAATATTGTCCGGGAAACTCTCAACTTTAATATTCAAATCTCTGACGTTTGTGTTATAAAATCTGCGAGCTGCCTGAATTTTGTCTTCTGTGTCTGCAAGCTCTCTTTGCAACTCCAAAAAGTTTGTGGAGGCTTTTAAGTCAGGATAGTTTTCAGAAACAGCAAATAAACTTTTAAGTGTTTCAGAAAGCATATTTTCTGCTCCTGCCTTCTCTTTCATTCCTTGAGCCGACATTGCAGATGCTCTGGCTTGTGTAACCTTTTCAAGCAATTCCCTCTCATGAGTTGCATAACCTTTTACTGTTTCAACCAAGTTTGGAATTAAATCATATCTCCTTTTTAACTGAACATCAATATCCGAAAAAGCTTCTTTTGCTCTGTTTTTTAAAGTGACAAAGCCGTTGAATGCGGCCACCAGCCACAAAGCAACAACCACCACAACGACTAATATAACCCACCATAATATTGCCATATATTTTTTATTTAATAATATTTTATTTTGGTAAATTTTCTATTAAATTATTTAAATAGGGGTGCTGAACGACAAATTTATAATTAAACAATTTCAGCAAAGTTATAAAATCTGATATTTCTTCTTTAAATGCTTCTGGCCCTGAAAATACTTCCCATAATTCTTTGCTGATATTTTTTGTGTAGCGGTTTAAAATTTCGTAATCTGATTTTCTTTTCAAATAGTTCATAATCTGTTTGAATTCTCCCCTGTCCAGCCAGACGCCCTGACACATTTTGCAAAAATCAACTTTTACTTTTGAATCGTCGTATCCCACTTCGCACAAAGCCACATGGTCAACCGGGCAAAATTTATTGCCGGGAAGAATTTTAAATCTTCCTTTGTCGCGCCACAAATCAACGTCCAGCCAGTTTAATTTTTTATCTTTATCATCTTTTGCCCATCTCAATTCGTCCCGGTCAAACCAAATTCCAAGACATTCTGTACAAAAATCAACCTCCACATTATGGAATAAAATTTTCTCTAATTTTCCATGATGATTGGGACAGTCCATATTATTATTATACATAAAAATATCAATAAAAACAAGCTAAACTTTAAACAAAAAGCCCGCAAATTGCAGGCATATATATATTTATTCTTCTTTATAACCCTTCAATGAGCTCGAAACTTGGATTATTTTCCAAAGGGCAAACCTGCCGCCTAATTCATACATTGACATTCTCTCTTGCGCTGAAAGAGCATCTAAGGCACTGGTATGGTCAAAAGCAAAGACTAAGACGCAACCAAATAAGCTGGTGTTGTCTTTAAAGACAAAAATCATATCAGACCTCCTTCTAGCTGTTCAAGTAAAGAATGAAAAATATGATAACAATAACCAAAACAATAAAAATTCCGCAGCCAGAACCTTTCCATCCGCCCGAACCATTATTTTTTGGCGATTCAGTATCTGTGGCCGTAAATTTATGATTTATATCGCTGTGTTTTTCTCTTGTTTGGGGAAATATCATATTGCATCATCCTTCAAAACTATATGGCCGCAGACTCCGCAGAATTTGTCATCTTGCAGTATGGGCGCCTCACAGTCTGGGTTTGTGCAGGATAAACTGACAACTGCTTTTTCGGGCAAATTCTTCTCCACCAAAGGAGCTCCGCATTTACGGCAAAATTTGTCGGAGAAAGAGCCCACGTGGCAACCTTTAGGACAAACCTTGATGTACATCGCTGTTCTCCCTTCTAGTTAATGATGCCCAATTTCCAGCCGCCTATTATTACGATAATTCCAAGAATACAGGCCAAAATAAAAAATATAACCTGTTTCCAAGCCATCATCACCTCCTTTCAGAGAGGAATAAAAGTATGAAATATGGGCACTAATTTTTCAATCCGCGTATCCGCAACTTTTTCGAAATTAGCGTCAGTTTTTTCAATAAGTTCCTCGATATTTCCTTTAAATTTTTCGGCCTTAGAATTTACAAGTCTTCCCGTTCTGTAGAAATGCCAAACTATCAAACCTTGAACCTCGTCATGTATCATCGCCATCCTCCTTTAAAGGGCTGCATGTCAAAGAACGACTCGCAGCAAAATTACCGCGATACTAAAACACTACTGCAAAATGCTAATTTCGTCAACAAAAAAGCCTCTTGATTATAGAGGCCTTTTTGATTTGTTTATTAGTAGTCGCCGCCCATCATCGGGTTGGGCATATTGTGATTATGTCCGCAAGAATCTTTTTTCTCCGGCAAATCTGCCACCAAGGCTTCTGTTGTCAACAAAACGCTGGCTGCAGAAACCGCATTTTCCAAAGCGGTTCTCACAACTTTTGTAGGATCAACAACTCCGGCCTTTATCAAATCTTCGTAAACCATTGTTGAAGCATTAAATCCAAAATTATCGTTTCCTTTTTCATCTTTTACTTTTTGAACAACAACGGCTCCATCAATTCCGGCATTTTCAGCAATTTGCCTTATGGGCTCTTCAATGGCGCGCTTTAAAATATTAATTCCTGTTCTTTCGTCGCCTTCTGAGTTAAGGTTTTCCAAAGTCTTTAAGGTTCTCAACAGAGCAACTCCGCCTCCTGCAACAATTCCCTCTTCAATGGCTGCCTTTGTTGCGTTTAATGCGTCTTCCAATTTTAACTGCTTTAATTTTTGTTCAACTTCCGTGGCTGCCCCAACTTTTATAACTCCCACCCCGCCTGACAATTTTGCCAATCTTTCCTGCAATTTTTCTCTGTCAAAATCAGAAGTTGCATCGTCAATTTGTTTTTTAATCAAAGACAATCTGGCATCAACTTTTGCCTTGTCTCCTTTCCCTTCAACAATTGTTGTGTTTTCTTTTGTGGAAATTATCCTTCTTGCGTGTCCCAGCATTTCCAATTCAACATTTTCAAGCTTCATTCCTTTTTCTTCTGAAATAATTTCCGCTCCCGTAACAATGGCAATGTCTTCCAGCATTTCTTTCTTTCTGTCTCCAAAGCCCGGAGCTTTCACCGCTAAAGATGAAAAAATTCCGCGGATTTTATTTACAATCAAAGTTGTTAAAGCGTCTCCGTCAACATCATCGGCAATAATTACCAACTCTTTTTTACCGGTTTTCACAACTTTTTCAAGTAAAGGCAGAACTTCCTGCAAAGAAGAAATCTTTCTGTCGGTAATTAAAATTAGCGGATCTTCTAAAACAGCCTCCATTTTTTCTGCGTTAGAAACCATATATCCTGAAACATAGCCCCGGTCAAACTGCAAACCTTTTACAATTTCTTTTGAAAGCCCGAATGTTTTTGATTCTTCAACTGTAATGGCTCCGTCTTTGCCAACCTCTTCCATCACCTCGGCAATCAAAGCTCCCATTTCTGCATCTCCTGCAGAAATTGTGGCAACCTGGGCTTTTTCATCTTTTGTGCTGATTGGCTTTGACATTGACCTCAAAGAAGCCACAACTGCGTCTTTTGCCCTTATAATTCCTTTTCTCAAAGCCAAAGGATTGGCGCCGGCAGCAACATTTTTAAGGCCTTCCGTAGCAATAGCCTGAGTTAACAAAACAGCCGATGTTGTTCCGTCTCCGGCAACATCATTTGTTTTTGAAGCCACTTCTTTTATAATTTCTGCTCCAATGTTTTCAATGTTGTCTTCCAGTTCAACTGCTTTGGCAATTGTTACTCCGTCATTTGTAATTGTGGGGCTACCATAACCAGAACCCAAAACAACATTTCTGCCCTTAGGCCCCAATGTTACTTTCACGGCATTGGCTACTTTGTCCAAGCCCGATTTCAAAGTTTTTCTTGCTTCTTCTGAATACTTTATTTGTTTTGCCATATTATTTTATGTTAATTAGTAGCGAGGCAACAAATTTTTTGCAGGTCTAAATCCTCTTTTGTGGATTTACTACCGGAGAAAAATTTCGTTGCCGAGCGTAAGGTCAAATGTCGAGCGAATTTATTCTATTATTGCTAGTATATCTTCTTCTTTTGCTATTAAATATTCTTTGTTATCAACTTTTATTTCGTTGGGTCCGTATTTTGTAAATAAAACTCTGTCGCCTTCTTTTACCGACATAGGAATAATTTTTCCGTCATTTGTTTTCTTGCCCGGGCCTGTTGCAATCACTTTGCCCTGCTCTGATCTTTCTTTCTCTGCGGTCTCTGGCAAAAAAATTCCGCCTCTGGTTTTTTCTTCTTCTTTAATAACCTCTATTAAAATGTGATCTGATAATGGCTTGATATTCATTTTTTTATTTTTAATAATTATTTAATTTAGCACTTTAACTTTGATAGTGCTAATTGATTATATACTATAATTTATTCTAATCAAGATGTTTTGTCAATATTTTAAACAAACAAAAAAGCTATGTCTGACATAGCTTTATATTAATAGCTACCCGTTAGATTTTTCTTTCGGCGTTTCAATCTCGTCTTTCTTTTTTTCATCAATTTTGCTCCCCAGCTTTTTCAAAACAGCTGGGGCAAATATCGGTGAGCGCTCCGGCTCCAACTTCGTCTCCGGATAAAATAATCTGGCGTTTGCAGGTTTGGCAAATAAAAAGTTGCATGCTAGACCTCCAGCATAAAGGGATATTTCCGGCCATACACCAATTTAATGCAAGCGTCAGAATCTGGCATCAGGTCATAACTCAAAGCAGACCAAGGCCAAAGCAACACAAAGCCCTGATGCTCTTTGCTCAAAACAATGTGCGGAGCAGATAAAAGCCTCAAGCGAAACATATGATACAAAAACCTCAATTCGTTTTCTACAGAAACCGTGGCAATTTTTTCCAATTGCTCGGGCGCGGCAACAATGCCTGTTTCTTCAAACAGCTCCCTTGCCATTGCAATTGGGGGCGTTTCTCCGTTTTCCATTTTACCGCCGGGAAAGCACCATTTATGCGGCCCAGGAAATGCTGTTGCTGATCTTAAAAGCAAAAGAATGCTTTCATCAAAATGCACAAAGCACCCAACAGCCTCAAGCTGCGGAACAAAACCGTCCGGTTTTTGCAAGTGTATCATAAGCTCCTCTCTGTGGTTGAATTTTCAAACAACTGAACGATAAGCAATAATAAACCAAAAATCCTTTTTTGGCAACAGGAAAACCGTCCTTGACTATTGCTTTTTATATATTTTATGGTATAGTGGTATATATGTTATTATCTAGCTCTTTTCATCGAACCCATTTGTGGAGGCACCCATGAAACGTCTTTCTTTTCAAGGATTTGATGTTGCATTGGCAGTCCAAGCTCGCCGAATTGTTATGATGGAAACCCACAGCGTGGACGAATGCGTAAGGCTTGTATACAAGCCAACACAAGACCTGCTAAAAAAAATTGCCGAAAAACATCCCGATTTTCTTGTATTTATGCATCGGCCTCCCTACAGATATAAGGGAACGCCAGGATTTTCTGTGGACGTTGATGTGGTAATGCCCAACAAAAAAGTAGCCTACCTGGCCACTGTTATTACCATGGCGCAAGCTCAATCAGAGTTTGAATTCCACAGACAAGCATTCCAAAAACTTCTGAAAGCTTTGGACGAAGCCTGTTCGGGCCGGCGCTTTGAGCCAATAGAAGATTACAAAGCAGCGGTGCGGTATAAACTGGAGCTGCTGGAACAGCGCGGGCCAATGGCCATCCGGCGCGAGCACGTGGGGTGCAAGGTGCCTGTTGATTCCAACAGACTCTGCCTTGCATCAATAGCAAACGGCGTGGAACGCTACTTGCAAACATTTGCGCCCCAAATCGTCGGAGTGCAAATCAACTGGATGCCCTCAATGGAGCAAAGAAAAATTTATGAGTTTATCATCCAAAAGGCCAAGGAAACCGCAATTCCTCAAACAGACAACGACCGCAAAAAGGTCATCGCCGAAGACGATCGGTAGAAGAAATAAAAAATATCTCTTATCAAGGAATTGGTAAGAGATTTTTGTTTTACCTGAATTTTATATAAAAGAAAAAGGAGTCCAGCGCAATTGGCTAAACTCCTTTGAAACAATGTTTTACGCTTGCGCGCAAAACTTCTCGTCGTTGTCCGCAGACCGCGCCCGCTATCCCATGCGGCCTCGGTTCTCGGCGCGCTCTTGAGCGAGTCTGTCGGCTACGACCTTGTCGTAGACCAACTCGTCCAAGAGTTGCTCAACGGCTTCGAGGTCGGCATCTAGAACAGCCAGCTTTTCAGCCAGTCTGTTGTGAGCCTTCTGCCACAAAGCCCGTTTCTTTTCAAGAGCCTCCTTCTCCCGCTCCAAGGCCTCTGCCTGTCGCTCGCGCTCCTCGCGAGCTGGGTCATAGGACCCCCCGCAGCGGAGAAGAGCGAGCTCCTCATCAAAGAGCTCATCCAGAGGGACCACCGAAGACGAAACACCAGGTAACGTAGCCATCCCTCATCCTCCTAGAATCTGATGGCCACCGTGTGACTGCATTCGCTCAACTTGCCGGGAGAGCGGGCACACGGCTAATTAGTAAAAGTGCTTACAGGTTTGCAGTTAACCCTTTAAAAATTCATAATTGAAATTTTGCAATTCCGAATTTTTAAAGGGGGAGGTTGGGGTTAAAGCCAACCTCCTTATTTATTATCTCAGTGTGAGATTATACTACCGCCGACCTTTCATGGCCTGCGATTTGCCGGCTCTTTCGAGCTGGCGAGCGCGTCTGGCGACTTCGTCTGCCGCCTTTTTCTTAGCGGCGTTCTGCCGGCAGGTTTCCAGACCTGCGCGGATTTGCTTCTGCAAGCCGTCAATCATGACGGCTGCTCCCTTGAAGTCCGCATGGGCTTCGGCAATTTCACCAGCCAAGTCGCTGGCGAGCACCTCGGCGATCTCGGAGCGCTCCTCCGAAATCAAGTGCTCCAAGCACTTCTTGGCCCACGGAGCCCACTGGTCCGACGGCCGGGCGCGCTTGAGCGCGAGCTCAACGCTGGCGAAGGTCTCTTTCGAGAGCTTCTCACCCGCCATGACGATCTCCCAGGCCCACAACAAAGGGGCGAGGAAAACCATCACCCTGGGAACGTTCATCTCGTTCGCCCTTGCGAACGCGCGATCGCGGACAATCCGCATCGCGTCCCGGACCCAGGAGTGGAAAACCCACTTCTGATCCGAGTCTCGAACCGCCTTCATGGCGTCCGAAATCGTAATCCCCACCCAGGTCAGAGCTTCTTCGTTCGCCTGAGTCAAGTCGGTCTCCATCGCGTCTACCACGTCCGTAAAGGCCGGGTAGTTGCTGATGACTCGCACCGCGTTGGCGCGGGTCTGCTCCTCGGTGAAAACCCGAGGGGCCGGAGCCGTGGTTTTGGGCTGCTCGGCGTTCCGAGCCGCGTTCTCACTGGTCTCATTGGCCAGCTGGATGCGGTCGTACGCGTCCGCCGCCAAAGCGGCGATGTCCTCGAGCTCGTCTGCTTCGAGGATTTCCGCGTGCTCTTCGGCCAGGGCCACAATGGCCTTATCGCCTTCGGCGAGAGCCACGTCTGCCATGTGACGGAAAGCAACGACTTGGGCACTGGTAATGGTAGCCATTTGTAGGCTCCTCTCACAAAAAAGGTGCTGGAATCAAAGGGACAACATATCCCTTCTTTCAGTCCGCCAGCCAACGGCGTGCAGCCGGGCGCCATAAAAAGGTCTTTGTTGGCGGGCTAAAAGAAAGGTACGTTTGAAAAAAGGCACTTAAGGGATTTCTTCTTTGTTATGAAAAAAGTTGTTGAACTTTCCGCAAAACCCTAGTCCTCGTGTTTCTCAGCATTACCTGCGAAACCGTATCTTAGAGAAGAAATCTCTTAAATGCCTTAACTTTTGCATTAGAAATTTCTGTTTCTGATCTTAATTATCTATATATTTATTATACCACGGAGCAAGACATCTTGTCAAGGGGTAACCGATATTTTCCTTCAAAGGTCCGGGGATGAGGTAATATTCTGCCTCATCCCCGCCTACGGATGCAGATTCAACTGCAAGCGCATAGTTCTGCCTCCTTTTCTTGTTCTTGACGGATTTGTTCCTGCCGAAGCTCCTCTGTAGCCCTCCTATTCCTTAGGACAGCTACAAGGCACGGCACTCCCGGCCACGGCTTGATTTGCAGAGTCTTTTCTCCGCGATTCAAAGCCGCCACAAAAGCGGGCAAATATTGTAGCGCCATGATTAGTCTCCTTATTCTCAAGGCGCATGTTGCAAATGCCGGTTTGCAATGTATTTTTTAAATTTCAGGTCCGGCAACCCAATTCATTCTCTATATTTATTATACCACGCATTAAGACATCTTGTCAATAGGCACTGCTTCAAACTAAAAACCGCGTTTTTAGCGGTTTTTGGCTGGCTCCTTTAAAAACTTGCCTGTATAACTGTTCTTTACTTTCATAATTTCCTCGGGCGGGCCTTCGGCAACAATCTCGCCTCCTCCCCCTCCGCCTTCAGGGCCCAAGTCAATTATGTGGTCGGCGCAAGAAATAAAATCGGTATTATGCTCAATTGTCAAAACAGTATTTCCTTTATCAACCAAGTTTCTCAAAACAAAAACCAATTTTTTGATATCGTCAAAATGAAGTCCTGTTGTAGGCTCGTCTAAAATGTACAATGTCCTGCCTGTGCCTTTTCTGGATAATTCTGTTGCCAGTTTTACCCTTTGCGCTTCTCCGCCGGACAAAGATGTTGCCGATTGTCCCAACTCAACATACGAAAGTCCCACCTCTTTCAAGGTTTTCATTTTTTCATAAAGCCCGGGAATGTTTTTGAAAAATTCCATTGCTTCTTCAACTGTCATTGCCAAAATATCGGCAATATTTTTTCCTTTGTAGTCAATTTCCAAAACCTCTTTGTTGTATCTTTTGCCGTGACACTCTTCACATTCAACATAAATGTCGGGCAAAAAATACATTTCAACTTTTTTCTGCCCCTGGCCTTCGCAAGATTCGCATCTTCCGCCTTTTACATTAAAACTGAACCTTCCGGCCGAATATCCGCGTATGCGGGCCTCTTTTGTTTTGGTAAAAATATCTCTTATATATGAAAACGCGCCGGTGTATGTTGCCGGATTTGATCTTGGAGTTCTGCCTATCGGCGACTGGTCAACCAAAACAACCTTGTTTATATTTTCAATACCCAAAATTTCTTTGTGCAGGCCGGGCTCGTCTTTTGCCCTGTAAAACTTTTTCAATAATGCCTTGGCTAAAATATCGTTTACCAAAGAACTTTTTCCGGAACCCGAAACTCCGGTAACACAGACAAATTCGCCCAGGGGTATTTTGACATCAATATTCTTTAAGTTGTGTTCTTTGGCGCCGATTACTTTCAAATATTTTTGCTCTTTTTTATCTGCTTTTCTCTTCTTCCTCTCATCCAAATCAACCTTCAATCTCCCAGATAAATATTTTCCGGTCAATGTGTCTGATTTTAAAATTTGTTTTGCCGTTCCCTGAAAAATTACTTTTCCGCCGTGCTTTCCTGCTCCCGGACCAATATCAACAATCCAATCAGAAGCCATCATAGTTTGCGGATCGTGCTCCACAACAATAACCGTGTTGCCAAGGTCTTTTAATCTTACCAATGTGTCAATCAGTTTATGCTGGTCTCTGGCATGAAGCCCGATAGACGGCTCGTCTAAAATGTATAAAACTCCCGACAATTTTGAACCAATTTGCGTTGCCAGCCTTATTCTTTGCTCTTCTCCGCCGGCCAGTGTTGAGGCTTTTCTTTCCAGTGTTAAATATCCCAGCCCCACATCAACCAAAAATTGCACTCTGTCTATAATTTCTTTTGTGATTCCTGCGCTGATTTTTAATTCTGAAACTCCTAATTTTGAAGAAAGATTTTCAAAAAACTTTTTAACATCGTCAACCGGCATTTCAACAATTTTATCAATTGACTGTCCGGCTACTGTAACCGCCAAAACTTCGGACTTTAACCTCTTTCCCAGGCATTTTGGACATTTTTTTATCACCATATATTGCTCTATCTCCTGCCTTGTCCAATCGGAATCGGTTTCATGGTATCTTCTTTCCAAATTTGCAACCACCCCTTCAAATCCGCCTGATTTATCGCCGTATAAAATAATATCTATAACTTTTTTGGGTAAATTTTTTACTTCTTCATCCAAAGAAAAATTATGCTTTTGAGAAAGTTCCAAAAGTTTTGAATAATAATATCCCTGCCTGCCAACTTTATGAGATGCCTTAGACCATGGCCAGATTGCGCCTTCTGCCAATGTTAAATTTTTATTTGGAATAACCAATTCGGGGTCAACTTCCAATTTTTCGCCAAGGCCCGTGCATTCCGGACATGCTCCATAAGGGTTGTTAAAAGAAAAAACCCTTGGCTCCAACTCTTGCAGAGAGATTCCGCATTCTTCGCAGGCAAAATGCTCTGAAAAAATTAAATCTTCGTCTTTATTGTTTTGCGATATTATCACTATTCCCTTTCCAAGCTTTAATGCAGTTTCAATTGAATCTGCCAATCTTGATTTATCAAGCTCTGCATCTAAAACCAATCTGTCTACAACAACTTCAATGTTATGTTTTTTTTGTTTGTCCATCGGTTTTTCCAAAGCTTCTTCTATAGGATAAATATCGCCGTCTATTCTTGTTCTTATAAATCCTGCCCTTTGAATTTCTTCTAAAACAGCATGATGCTCTCCCTTTTTAGTTCTTACAACCGGACCCAAAATTGTCACTTCTGTTTGCCTGCTGGCAGATTTTTGAAGTTTTAACACCTGCGTAACTATCTGGTCAACCGACTGGCGCGAAATTAATTTTCCGCAATTTGGACAATGAGGCTTTCCAATTCTTGCATACAAAAGACGCAGATAATCATAAATTTCTGTTATTGTGCCCACTGTGGACCGCGGATTGTGTATAGACCCTCTCTGGTCAATAGAGATTGCCGGAGATATTCCGTCTATTTTATCAACATCCGGCTTATCCATAACTCCCAAAAATTGCCTGGCGTAAGCTGACAAACTTTCCACATATCTTCTCTGGCCTTCTGCATACAAAGTATCAAAAGCCAGCGATGATTTCCCCGAGCCTGAAAGCCCTGTTATCACCACCAATTTATTTTTGGGAATGTCCAAATCTATGTTTTTTAGATTGTGGACCCTCGCCCCGCGAATTTTGATAAACTCGTTGTTTGCCATAATTGATTAAAGTAGATTATTATACAACTTTTAAAAGCCCTGTGCAAGAGCCGGCTTCAGCCCAACCAAAAACGAGACCCCTGCAAGGAGTCTCGTTTTTAAATTACTTTTTACTGGCCCAACAATGCTTGAATCTGCTGCGCTATTGCATTTAAAGCATCCGATATGGATGCCAAACTGCTTTGCGAAATATTTAAAGTTGCTGCCGGCGGTGCCGCGGCAATTGTAAAATAATTATCGCTTGAATCTTTAACTGGAAGCCCGGAAGAAGGCCTATAGAGAACAGTTATTTTTGATTCTCCAATGGTGCTGATGTCAGCATTGTTATTCATTATCGTAGGGATTGTCCAAGAATAGCTCCCGTTTAATACTGGAACATCAATGAAAGCCCAGCTAGTATTTTTATCATAATTTGTTATAGAAAGTTGAACCGTGCCACTTGATATTCCGGTTGATGCCCACGTGATATTATGCGTAGAACCTTGAGCCCATGTCTCTCCGCCGTTCGGCGAAGTGACGGTGATGGATGGCTGAGTGTTGCAAGTTGCCGTTGTATTAAGTCTGTCAGTAATACATTGGGCATCAACCGTGGTGATGCAGCCACTGGCATTCACATCCAGCTTAGAATCATAACCAGAGTCTCCAACGCATTTTCCAAACTGCGCTATGACCAACAAAGAATCAGCTGTTTTGATATAGCCATCCCCGTCAATATCAGCACACTTTGAACAGCCAGGCTCCGTTGCCGCAACAATAGCAAAGTAATTATCGCTGGTGTCCGTATGCGCAACAAGCTTTTGTGTTACTGAATCGGTATAAAATGCAATAATTTTTATCTTCATTTGGCTGCCCAGTGTGCTAGCGCCACTCGTCAATGTCGCCGGTATTGTCCAAGTGTAATGACCAGTTGAAGCCAGGGGGCTGATGAAGCTGTAAGCCATATTGTTTTTAACTAAAGCAATAGAAGCTCTTGCTGTAGACGGCAAACCAGTTGAGGTCCAGGTAATTTCATGAGTTGAACCTTGCGTCCAAATTTCTCCGCCGTTTGGAGAAGTGACTGTGATAGACGGCTGGGTTGCTGTGCATGACTGCGTGGGGGTTGGCTTGTTTGTTGTTGTGCCGCAATTATTTGTATCTGTACAGGTTCTAGTTTGCTGACCATTTACGCAGGTGCTCCAAGTTGCGCATTGCCAATTCGGCGTGCAAGAATCTGAACACGGATTGCTTACAGCAAAGGTGTTTACTCCGCATTTGCCTGTAGTAGCAGAACATTTACCTTGGCAGGCCTTCTCTGCATAAGCCTCCCAAAGACTGCTCTCCTTGCAGGAAGAACTTCCGCCCTCGTTAAAGGCAGTTCCGTCATAACACACATAGCTGACATTTCTGAAAGAATCTTCTTCTGGAGGCACAATATTTAGAGGGCCTTTTTGCAATAAGTTGTTATTGGCATCATAAACATAAATTACATAATGCCCAAGAGCGAGCGCCGGGGTTACGGTTACAGACCAATTGCCATTTGTTACCGGAATTAAACCGCTTTTATACACCCCGTCACCAGACTGAGCCGATAAAACAATCCCTACTTGGGTGACTCCGGTTGCAGTACCTATTATATACGGCGTTTTACTTGTTACTGACGGACTGGTGAGAATTGTGGCAGACGCAGATTGGCATTTATATATAGCGTTTATTTTTGCCCTTGTTTGAGAGCCAAAATAGCCTGTCTTTGAAATTTTATATTTTGCTTGAAGTTTTATTACCGCATCCCCAACATTTTTATCATATTGCCCGGGCTTATTGGCAGAAATAAATTTTGTTATGCCTTCCAACTCTAAAACTTTAATCAATGCATCATAATCTGCGCCTTTTGCGCCATAGCCCATATTTTTATTAAAAGTGTAACACCAGGCTGTGGTCGGCGCTGTGGTTGTGCCGGCATCTTGCTGCGCCTGAAGCGCGACTATTTGTTGCAACAACGCTTGAACTTGCGCCTGAAGCTGGGCAATTTGTGTTGAAATATCTGTGCTTTGCGCGTTTGCCACTCCGCCAAAACATAAAACAGCTGTTACAAGAACAGCAAAGATAAAAAAGAATCTAGCCTTCATAATTTATTTTATTAATAATTATTTAAATTAGTTTATTATAAACCTATTTGGGGGCGATGCCAATTAGCAAACTGTGAATAAACTAATTTGCAAACAAAAAGCTCTGCCGGCGCATTTGCGCTGCAGAGCATTGAATTCTTTATATCTTTCTAGGCGAAGCTGCTAAATCAGCTCCACCATTTTCTTAAAAGCTTGCACCCTAATCTCACGGGAAGGCCCGCGAGAAAATACTTTCTCCAAATCTTCTCTGGCTCCGGTTCCGGCCAGAACAATAATCTTTTCAAAAATCTTATCTTCAATCGGATTTCCCGAATTAATCCTGCCATTCAGGGCCCACAGTTGGCTGGTATTTTCAGCCAGGGCAAGAATCTTTTCAAAAATTTTGACTGCAAGCGCATCTTCTTCGGGGATGTTGCTGTTTTCAAATATATTCCAAAGCTCGTCTAGGTCTGTGGTCAAATCAACAAGCTTTTCTGAAGCCTGCCGCCAAGTTGGGCCGCTTGAGAGGTTGTCGATTATATTCCACAAATCTTCTGGAGTTTGAGCCAAAGCAAGCTGGGCTTTACATACTTGCTCAATCTTCTCAAAGACTTTTGCCTCAACTGCGCTGCCTTCTGGTGTATGATCGTGAATGTCCCAAAGCTCTTCTAAAGTTTGAGCCAAGGCAAGCTGAGCTTCGCATTCTTGATTAATTTTCTCAAGGACTTTAGCTTGAAGCTGACTGTCTCCAAGCGCGCAATCGTGCAAATCCCAAAGCTCGTCTAGGTCTGTGGTCAAAGGAAGAATCTTTTCCAAAACATGCATTCTAACTAAGCCTCCCTGGGACGCTTCATCGTAAATAGCCCAAAGTTTGTTTGAATCTTCAGCAGAAGCAATCTGCTGGTCCAAAACAAGGTCTTCTTTGCTAAGGATGTCATAAACAACCATGACGTCCCCAACTCCCACGCCTAATTTCTCGGCAACAATTTCAGCTTCTTTAACCGTAATCGGCGCTTTCATTGCTTTCTCCCTTTTTCAAGGAACACGTTGCCAAAAAAGGCCACGCAGCCTTTTTCTTCCAATGGCTAATAATACACGGTTTTCAAAATTTGTCAATGAAACAAACAAAAAAACCCCGCCATAATTTTCTCTGGCGGGGCTAACAAAAAGCCTAATAAGGCCTAATCTCCTTCCATATCCTCAACCACCTCTTCGGCGATTGCTTTTTCAACCTCATCAATGATGTCTCCTATTGTAACGCTATCGGACGAATCAATTGGAAGGTCGTGCAAAGCAAAATGTTCTTCAATATCCAGTAATACACTCTGAATTGAAAGGCTATCCATTCCCAAGCCTTGAAGGTGCTGGCCTCGGGTGATTGTTTTTTCTGCCATTTCGTCAAAGTGCAATTCAGCAGCAATAATGCTGATTACCTGCTTTTTAATCTCAAATTTTTCCGCATCGTTGAGCGGCATAGCAGTCTCCAAAAGAAGAAGTTAGCCATGGAAAAGAGCCTTTTTTAGATTACTGCTTTTAAAATAATTTGTCAATTTATTATCATTGAAAAACTATGGCTTTTATGTTATATTTTGGCAATGGAAAAAATAAAGTTTGTAAAACTAAACAAAACAGAAAACCTGCCAAAAACCAGCGGAGTTTATTTGTTTTACGAGAAAAACAAGATTATTTATATTGGAAAGGCCATAAACATAAAAAACAGAGTAAAAAACCATTTTCAGCAGCCAAGTTACAGAGATAATCTTTTTATAGACAAAGTAGAAAAAATCGGTTTCATAAACACCAATTCAGAAATTGAAGCTTTAATTTTGGAGGCAAATTTAATCAAAAAACACCAGCCGAAATTTAATGTGGTCTGGCGCGATGACAAAAACTATTTTTACGTTGCTATTTTAGAAGAAAAAAACAAGGTTCCTTATGTTTTTGTGACGCATCAGCCAAAAAAAATTCACCCTGTCATACGACAGGGTGCCCCGTCGAATGACGGGGCAAATTCCAAATATATCGGCCCGTTTGTAGAGGGCACGGCTCTTAAGAAAACTTTGAGATTTTTAAGAAAAGCATTCCCCTATTACACCTCGCCCAAACATTCAAAAATCAAGTGCACCTACTGTCATTTGGATTTATGCCCAGGACCGAACCCCGACTTGGCTGAATATAAAAAAAATATAAAAAAATTGATTTTAATTCTTGAAGGAAAAAGATTCGCTGTTTTAAACTCTTTAAAAAAAGAAATGAAAAGCGCTTCAAAAGAAAACAAATTTGAAGAAGCCGGAAAAATTAGGGACAGAATTTGGGCGTTGCAGCATGTAATGGAGCACACTAATGTGATAAGCGGTATGACCGGAGTGGTAGAAAATTTGTCGAACGGCAAAAACGCTACCACTTCCCCATGGGACAATACAGAAAAAATTCTGCGAGGACTTCTTGATTTAAGAAAAATTTCAAGAATTGAATGCTATGATATCTCTAATATACAAGGAAAGCAGGCTACGGGCTCCATGGTTGTTTTTATTGATGGCAAGCCGGCTAAAAGCCAGTACAAAAAATTTAAAATAAATCTTTTAGACACACCAAACGATATTGCAATGTTAAAAGAAACTTTGCAAAGACGTTTTACACACGAAGAATGGAAATATCCTGAAGTAATTTTAATTGACGGCGGAATTGCCCAGTCAAATGTGGCCATTAGGGCGAAAGACTTATCAATCAGAACCCGCCCGATAAGAATAATTTCGATTGCTAAGCGAAACAAAGACCTATATATAGAAGGACGCAAAGACCCAATTTTGCTGAAAACTCTGCCTCGCGAA
>Ga0172379_10004291_pt1 | contig 21282 bp, 24 predicted proteins | sample GrowelOW334metaG_FD_119756 | JGI IMG/M metagenome (GOLD analysis project Ga0172379, IMG submission 119756) | Groundwater microbial communities from an aquifer near a municipal landfill in Southern Ontario, Canada - Groundwater well OW334 metaG | ecosystem: Environmental > Aquatic > Deep...
CAGAGAATATGACCTTGATAGGCCGTACGTGTAAGTCCAGTAATGGATTGAGCGGAGCGGTACTAATAAGTCGTTTGATTCTCCCACACTTTTGTTTGTTCAAATTTATTTTAAAGAAAACATCGTCATAGTCTGAAAATACGGCTATGGCAACAAAATCAAAAAACGCCATCGTTCTGGTGATTGAAGCGAAGAGGTCACACCTGATCCCTTCCCGAACTCAGAAGTTAAGCTCTTCAGCGCCGATGATACTTGGGCCTGAGCCCTGGGAAAGTAGGTCGTCGCCAGAACAATGGTGTTTTTTGATGCTCAAAAAGGGATTTTTGAGTAAGAAAAAAGGGAGTCCGAATTATTCGGCTCCCTTTTTTTGGTGTTTGTTTATTTTTTTAAATCATTTTTAATTAGAACGGCGTGCGCTTTAATCACTTCTCCATTTTTTGAAACAGGATTGTTAGCGATCTCATTTATTATAAGATCAAATTCGCTGATAAATGGAGCTATAGTTTCAGGTGAAAGATTTCTTAGAATAAAGTCTTTAGCTGACTTTAAGTATTTAAGTACATTTCCTCTATCCACTTGCTCGTCACTTAATATTTTAGCAACAGCGCCAGCTAAGAATTTTGGTGAGGCTTTTAACATCGCGTTTCCAAGAATATTTTCTATAAAATCAATTCTCTTTTCATCTGGGATTCTATCGTTGATGTCTAAAAGAAATTCACCTATATTTTCAACGGTGTTTTCGTTTTCGAAAAATTTACGATAATAAAAGTTTTCTAAACAATTGCTAAAATTACTCAACGCTCCAGAATTTATCTTTTCGAGTGTCGAGATAGCTGGACCTGGTAAATAGCTTGCGGTTATTCCATCTAGAAACGCAAAATTAATAGCCAGATTATCCCTATCTTTACTAATCCTCTTTATCTGGGCATTTTTATCAACCAACCTACCAATTAAGTAGATTATAACGAGTACCAATACGATAATAACTATTGTTGTTTTCATCTCAATAAATTTTTTAGATTTTAGACATTTTTGTTTACTCTATCATTTTCATTAAATAACATTATTTCAATTTTTGCCATTTCAGCTTCAAACAAAAGCGTTTGTTCTGTATTAAAATAGTCTTTTAAAGGAATGGCTTCAAGAGAAGAATAAAATATTTTTATTCGTCGACTACTTTTACCAGTTTTGAGGGCATTTTCTAAAATTAAATTTTTTGTTGCCTGTAAATTATCACTATTATCTAAATGATCAGATTTTAATTCGAGTTCAAATGCTCTAAAATAAATTATTACTAAAATATCATTTGGAATTGAAGTAATCGCTTGTCTAAAGAGATAAATTAGATTTAATCTTTTTTTCTCATCCTCTAATTTTTCTAATTCTAAAAAATAATTACCAATTTCATTTGGTTTCCATTCTTTAATTTTTTTTGCGTAAAAAGAAGTAAATTCATCTTTAAGTTCACTAATTAGCTCAAGTGACACATTGTTAATTCCTGGAGTGTACAGACAGTCAATCTCTCCCCAAAACATTTTCTTAAGAAGATTGAACTTGTTCGTGAGAGATTTTATTTCTATTTTTTGACCAAAATACATGATAAACAAAAAAATAAGAAATAAAATAACCAATACTTGAATAAAAGAAGTAAAATTTTCCATGATAGATTTTTTTATAAAGTTTATAATTTGGACTAATTACTAAAGCCAGCTATTTTTTAGATAGTTTTAGTAATTAGTTCAAAAAACTTATTTGTGAAAGGCCTTATTTTATAGGCAAACTCTAGCATAATACTTTATTTTCGTCAAGATTTAGAAAATATTAATTAAGCCGTTTTTTTGTTTATTTTTGGCCCTAAAACGCTTAAGCCGAGTTCATATTATCTTAGTGGTGTAAAGTCTTAATTCATTAATATAAAATTCAAGGCGACCGTATTTTAAGCTTCTGACATAACTCTAAGAAGTAAAACCCGTAAAGATTATTAAGCAATAAAAATAAATTTTTAATAACAGTTTTAAAATGCTATAATACAGGAGATATTTAAAAAAATAAGGAATTTTTTATGAACCAAATTGTTATTCTAGCAGCTGGAAAAGGAAAGAGAATGAATTCCGATTTACCTAAAGCTTTAGTCTCTCTTAAAAATAGACCGATGATTCATTATTTACTTGATTCAGTTATCGCTTCAAATATTGATTCAAAACCAATTGTAATTGTTTCTCCAGAAAATCATGAAAGTATTGAAACCGCCTTAACTAATTATGAGGTTCAATATGCTTTTCAAACTGAACAGTTAGGAACAGGACATGCGGTTTCTTGTGTTAAAGATTTAATTAAACCGGAAACTGAAAATATAATTGTGTTGTATTGTGATCACCCATTTATTACCGCTGACTCACTTAAGAAATTTTCCGAAATGAAAGTGGAAACCGTTTTGGTTATGCCAACTAATTTACCGGATTTTGAAGACTGGCGACACAACTCTTATCATTGGGGCCGCTTTGTCAGAAATAGTGATAATGAAATTATAAAAATTGTTGAATTTAAAGATGCAACGCCCGAAGAACAATTAATCACGGAAGTTAATCCCGGTTTTATGGCTTTTAATAATTCTTGGTTGTGGCCAAATATAAAATTATTATCAAATGATAATGCCAACCACGAATATTATCTAACCTCCTTACCAGAAATTGCCGTTGCTGAGGGCTATAAAGTGGCGTCAATTTTTATCGCCCCAGAAGAAGCGGTTGGTATAAATAGTCAGGAAGAATTAGAAGCGGCCGAAAAATTAATTTAAAATATGAAACAAGTTTTAGACTTACACCTTCACTCTAAATATTCTCGGGCTTGCTCACCCAAGCTTACATTGTTTAATATTGCTAAAACTTGTGAAGTAAAAGGGGTTGATATTGTTTCAACGGCTGATTTTACTCATCCTTCTTGGTTTAAAGAAATTCAAAATAATTTAGTCGAAATTGATCATTCCGGTTTATATAAATTAAAAGACTTAAGTTCAAAAACAAAATTTATTTTAGGTACCGAAGTCTCTTTGGTCTATAAAGACAAGGGAAAAACGCGCCGAATTCATTTAGTAATTCACGGACCAAATATTGAAACAGTATCGCAGCTTAATGATAAGCTAGGCAAAAGATTTAATTTACGTTCTGATGGCCGACCAATTTTAGGAATAAGCGCCCCAAAATTTTGTGAAATATGTTTTAGTATTTCGCCTGATTTTATAATTTATCCCGCTCACATTTGGACTCCTTGGTATTCAATTTTTGGTTCAAAATCTGGTTTTGATTCCTTTAGTGATTGTTTTGAAAAATATACAAACAAGATTTATGCTTTTGAAACCGGATTATCAAGCGATCCTGATATGAATAGTTTGGTTTCATCTCTAGATAGTTTAACTTTGCTTTCTAGTTCGGATGCTCATAGTTTGGATAATATTTCCCGCGAGGCAACAGTAATGAATTTTTCCGGAGAGCCAACTTTTAAAAAAATTTATGATAATATAAAAAATCATAAAAATATTATTTCAACAATTGAATTTTATCCTGAAGAAGGAATGTATCATTTTGACGGTCACAGAAATTGTTCTTTTAGTGCGGCACCACAAGAAACTAAGAAATTAAAAGGTCTTTGTCCTGTTTGTCGTAAGCCACTAGTAATTGGTGTTTTAAATCGAGTTGAAGAACTAGCCAATCGAAAAAAAATAAAAAAAATAAATAATTTTCAAAAGACAATCGAACTTGATAAAATTTTGGCGGAAATTTTAAAAGTGAAAAGTCGTCAGTCAGTAAAAGTAAAAAAAGAATATTCCAGATTAATAAATGAATTCGGTTCAGAGTTATTTATTTTATTTGAAGCTGATTTAAAAAAGATTACCCCGCCCATGTTATCTGAGGCAATTGGCCGCGTGCGCACTGGTAATTTAAATATTAAACCAGGATTTGATGGTCAGTACGGTGAAATAAAAATTTTTTCTAAATAAATAATATTTTATGTCTTCACTTTGGAAAATTATTTCAAATATAGTTTTAGTCTTAGTTTTTATAATACTTACAATTTTTTCAATCACAGAATACTCAGATAAAAATATTACTACCGGAGCTCAAGACAAATCGCCATTAGTTAAAATTACCTTTTCTCAGTTAAGTAATCTGCTCGCCTATTTTGAAAAAATGCCGGTGATAAATTTACTCCCGGCAGCAACTAAAGGCTTAGAATATCCAGCCGAAACATTCGATAGCGCCTATCAAGAGCAGTTTGATACTGAGATTATTAAGACTAATATTAAGCAAAAAATACCAATCACTTTGTCTGATGTTAAAAATAATTTAGCTGAAATCTCTAATTTTCAAAAACTAGGAGCAAGCTTGAAAGAGCAGCTTAGTAAAGATTGGTTTCGGCCTTAAAATAATGTATAATAGAGAAGTCGAATTAATATATATAATAAAATAATTAAGAATAACCTCTCCCTCCCGATCGCGGTTATTAGAAACAAGTATGGCCATTAAAAAAACTAATACCGCCGCTAAGACTACTGGCGATGGTAACAAAAAAGAAGAAGCTGCTCTATCCGCCATGGAACAGATCAGAGCTAAGTTCGGTGAAGGTTCGATTATGAAATTTGGTGATGCCCGTAAGACTGACGTTGACGCCATTCCCACTGGTTGTTTATCTCTCGATATCGCTCTTGGTATTGGAGGAGTTCCTCGTGGTCGAGTTATTGAAATTTACGGTCCTGAATCATCAGGAAAAACTACTTTAGCTCAACACATTGTCGCTGAAGTGCAAAAATTAGGTGGCATCGCTGCTTTCGTTGATGCTGAACATGCGCTTGATCCTTTATACGCTGAAAAGATTGGCGTAAATATTAAAGATTTAATTATTTCTCAACCAGATTCTGGAGAACAAGCCTTAGAAATTGTGGAAACTTTAGTTAGATCAAATGCCGTTGATGTTGTTGTTGTTGATTCTGTTGCGGCTTTAGTTCCTCAAAAGGAAATTGAAGGCGATATGGGTGATCAACACATGGGACTTCAAGCTCGTTTAATGAGTCAGGCCCTTCGCAAACTTACTGGTTCAATTAATAAAACAAATACTGTTGTAATTTTTATTAATCAGATTAGAAATAAAATTGGCGTATTCTTTGGTAGCCCAGAAACGACTACTGGTGGTAACGCTTTAAAGTTTTACGCTTCAGTTCGGATGGAAATTCGTCGTGCGGCGCAAATTAAGCAAGGCGAAAATGTTATTGGTAATCGTGTTAAAGTTAAAATTGTTAAAAACAAGGTTGCGGCACCATTTAGAACTTGCGAATTTGATATTATGTATAACGAAGGCATCTCTTTGTCTGGTGATGTTTTAGATTCTGGAGTTGACTATGAAATAATTAAAAAATCAGGAAACTCTTATAGCTTTAACGAAATAAAGTTAGGGGTTGGCCGTGAAACAGCTAAAAGATTCTTAAAAGAAGATACAAAATTAATGGCGACAATTAGAAAAACTATTTTAGCTGAAGTAATGAAACGTGAAGCGAATGGCGCTAGTCCAGTAAAGCATGTAAAAGATGCTGAAGACACTGCGGTTGAAGCTTAAAATACTCAAATAAAATTTTTTATAACAAAAAACCAGTTCATTTTGAACTGGTTTTTTGATTTAATTATATTCGATCAATTAATTGTGTGATTCTATCAAAAACTTCTTTTGGGCTGCCTTCGCCATGAACTTCATACAATTTACCACGCGTTTGGTAAAAATCTATTAAGTCACTGACGTTTTTGCGATATATTTCCAGGCGCTCCTTGATAACGATTTCGTTGTCATCGGCGCGTCCAGAAGTTTCGCCACGTAGCAGGATTCTTTTTATAAGCTCAGAATCGGAAGCAGTTAAATTAACAGCTAAAGTTATTTCTAAATTAAGAAAAGTTAAAGCATCTTCTAGAATTTTTGCTTGTTCACCATTTCTTGGAAAGCCATCAAAAATAAAACCATTCCCCTTGGACATATTTTCTGCCAAAGCTTTTTCTAAAACTTTTGTAACTAATTCATCGGGAACTAAGTGTCCACTTATCACAAAACTTTCTACTTCTTGGCCTAAAGGCGTTTTTGAAGCAATTTCTTTTCGAAGCATTTCACCGGTTGAAAGGTGCAACAAACCATATTTTTCTTTAATATGATTGGCTTGAGTTCCTTTACCGGACCCAGGTGGACCAAAGATTACCAAGTTAAGCATAAGTAACAAATTAAATTTTTAAGTAAAGAACGACTGGCACCAAAGTTCATTATAGCGGAATTGCTATTTGGTGTAAAGTCTCATAATTTTATAAAATAGATAAAAAAAAGAAGTCTGATGTTTAGACTTCTTTCTAATATATTTACTTTTTTAAGTTTAAGGCCTTTTTTAGACCAAAACCGATAAGCGAGATAGATCCAAAGATTACACAGGCAACCATGCCAGGAATAAAACCTAACAAGAGACCAGACTCAACACCGGCAATTAGCCAAAATATTAAGCCGAAAATTACGGCAATAATTATTCCAAATTCGATACTTCCTATTCCAAAGATTAAACACAGTGATAAACCAGTTATTAAACCGGCAAATACATTCATTTGAATAGTAAATATAAAAGAGATAATAAGTGTTGCCGCTATTTGCCACCTAAGCCAACTGTATAATTTATAATCGGCTTCTTCGATAGTTTTTAAATATAAAATTAATAAAACCATCGTTAAAGCTAGAGGAAACAGAACAAACAAATCAAGAGCCCTTGAAAGTTCAAAGGGGAGTGCAATTCCTGTAAAAGGAACGACCCCATAAACATTGGGAACCTCTTGGTGAATAATAAAGAAAATTAAATAAATAGCGATTGCAATAAACGTGAGTATTGCCGAAGACTTTGCTGCTGTTTTCATTTTTCTGGATTATTTAATTTTATCTACCACATAAAAGACTATTTAGCATTTCTAAAAATCTACCCGAAATAATATATCTTACAGCACTTCCAAGGAAAGATGCAAAAGTAATAATTAAAATCATTTCAAGGCAAATTAATCCACTAGCGCTTATACTGATTAAAAAACCAGTTTTTAGACCGACAATGAATCCCATAGCTAAACCAGAAGCAATGCTGATTGCAATGCTAAATTTTAATCCTGATATAAAATTGTTTATACCAAAAGTAAGACTGATTAAGCAACTAAGAATAACTCCGGCGATAAAACAGATTTTCATATCTATGCCGAGACTACCTTTAATTAGAAAACAAAATCCGACAATGAGTCCGAGAATTAATCCGAGGATTGTTCCAACATATAATTCTTCACTTTTATTTTTTGGCTTATCTAAATATTTAAAAAAGCGCATCGCCATAAAAGTAAAAATAAAAATAATTGGTATATCCCACAGTCTGGAGATTTTCCAGGGTAAATTTATTTCCATGGGTAAACTCCAAAAAATATCATTAGATTCTTTAAATAAAATAATTTTACTTATGCTGGGAAAATAATCCCGAAAAATAAAAATAATTAAATAAATAATTGTGGTAATAATCGCCGTCAGTAACGGAATGTTGTCTAGTTGTTTCTTTTTCATTTTCATTTCATTTCGTTTTTGAGGTTAATAATTATTTAGATCAATTACTAAAATTACTTCTAGCTCTTTAGAAATAAACTTGGTAATTGACCTAGTTAACCTATTTTTAAAAGGACTAACATCGAGATTGTATTATCCAACAAAATTTTGTTTTCGTCAAGTTTTATCTAATATTAAAAAAGATTTTTTTACCTATAATTCCCCAATAAATACAAAAAAAGGGGGCCTTTGTGGCCCCCTTATATTTAAACGGTAAATCTGTTAAAAGCTTTTATTTTTTCAATAAATAAAAGTAGTCTTTCATCAATACTTTTATCGGCTGACTCCGTCAGTTCATCTATTTTTTGATAAACATTTTCAAAAAATAATTTTTTATTTTTGTTGCAAAGACACCCGTCGAATAGTTTATTTTTTTCTTTAGAAAATTCGGGGTTATAATTTTTTTCTAATCCAGATACGTAAACAACTGCCAAAGTGCTCTCTGGCAAAGAAGCTAAAGCTTCAGTTAAAATATTTTTTAAAAGTAGTCGTTTCTTCTTTGATTTAATATTATTATTTATCAATTTGTAAGTTTCTTCAAGTTGTAAATAATCAAGGGAAAAAACTATTAGATAAGCGCTTAACTGAATTGAAATTGATTCAATATTTTTAGTTCGCAGCTTATTAATAATTTTAAATAACTTAACATCAAGAGAGGCGTCCCGTTTAGATGAAGGGTAAACATCTAAGAGTAATGAGGCTTCTGATTCTTTTATTAATAATACCCCAATCATGTAACGGTCATACAAATAATAAAAAACAGCGATGGCTATTAATGAGCCAAAAAAATCAAAATAAAATTTTTCCATGGTATCTATTTTTTTTGGTTAATATTAATTTTTTAAGTAACTTTGTTGGTTTAATTATCTTATCACAATCTTTTTTTAAATCAATATCAAAAAAACAACCCATAAAAATGAGTCGCTTTTTAATATGTGCGCCGTGCAGGATTTACCCCCAGGGCATAAACTTCGAATCCATTGGATAGAGCACAAAAAAATAAAGTCACCGAAAAATGGTGACTTTATTTGTTTGTGCGCCGTGCAGGATTCGAACCTGCGACCATCTCCTTAAGAGGGAGCCGCTCTACCAGCTGAGCTAACAGCGCTTGATGTTTTTAATGATAACTCAAAGCTAAATTATTGCAAGAGTTGGTGGCTGAGGAGGGGCTCGGACCCTCGACCTTAGCGTTATGAGTGCTACGCTCTAACCAGCTGAGCTACCCAGCCATTACTTTTACATAAAGAAAAAAAGCTTTCAAATAGGGCTTTTTCTCTTACAGCATAAAGCTTTGTATAAGCTTTGTCAACGACTTAAAAATATGGGAAAAATAAATTTTTGCCACTTTGTGCGCCAGGCAGGATTTGAACCCACAACCCCTTGGTCCGAAGCCAAGTGCTCTATCCAGTTGAGCTACTAGCGCGATTATACGGCCACAGAATGACCGTATTATTTTGTTTTATCTCTTGCCTTTAAGAGCTTGTTTCAAATTGTAACCAGTCTTAAATTTAGCGACTTTCACTTCAGGGATAGTGATTCTTTCGCTTGGTTTCTGAGGGTTAACGCCACCGCGTGAGTATCTAATACGTGATAAAAAAGTTCCAAAACCAGTGATAGTTACTTCATGACCATTTTTTAGTTCGGAAATAATTGTATCAGTTAAGACGTTAATCATTTTCTCGGCTTGTTTTTTGTTGATTCCCTCGACGTCTTTTGATAGCTTCTCAATGATTTGTGCTTTGTTCATAGAATTTTTTTTAAGCTTTTAAATTTTGCTTTCTTTATTATAATCAAAGAAATTTTTTATTTCAAGTCCTACTAAATATTATCTTGCATATTCGGTAACACGTAGTTCTCGAATTACATTAACTTTGATCTCACCAGGGTATTTTAACTCTGTTTCAATCTTTTTAGCAATGTCACGAGCTAAATCATGAGCTCTTATATCGTCAGTCTCTTCAGCTCTGACAAAGACTCTAACTTCACGACCGGCTTGAATAGCATAAGTTTTTTCTACACCGTCAAAGGATAAAGCAATTTTTTCAAGTTCCTCTAAACGTTGAATGTAGTTTTCGTAGTTATCATTACGGGCACCGGGACGAGCTGAGGAAATAGCATCAGCTACTTTAACAATTACGGAAATAAGTGAAGCTGGTTTATCATCGTGGTGAGTGGCAATTGGATCAATAATTTCTTGAGGTAAGTTAAACTTTTTAGCAATATCACGACCAATTTCGGTGTGGTTTCCCTGAACCTCGTGATCAACCGCTTTACCAATATCATGGAGTAATCCGCCTTTTTTAGCTAAGGTCACGTCAGCGCCTAATTCTTCGGCTAAGATAGAAGCTAAGTGAGCAACTTCAACGGAGTGACGCAGCGCATTTTGTCCGTAACTAGTTCGATATTTTAAACGTCCTAAGATTTGAACTAATTTAGGATCAAAGCCGGCAACGCCAACTTCATACATCGCTTCTTCTCCAGCCTTTTTAATATCAGTCGCAATTTCTTTTTTAGCCGCTTCAACCGCATCTTCAATTTTAGTTGGGTGAATGCGACCGTCTTTAATTAAATAGTCTAAAGTCTTTTTAGCAATATGACGACGGATTAAAGAGAACCCAGAGATAGTAATTGCATTTGGAGTGTCATCGACAATAATCTCTGTTCCAGTCATCTGTTCAATTGATTTAATGTTACGACCTTCACGACCAATAATTCGGCCCTTCATTTCGTCACTTGGCAAATCAACTGTAGTAGTGGTTAGTTCAACAGTATAATCGGAAACCATTCGTTGCATAGCAAGAGCCATAATATCTTTAGCTTTATCAGCTAATCTGTCCCCACCTTCATTTTCTAATTTTTGTAAACGAACTGATAAATCATCAGCACATTGTTCTTCGATTTTTTTTATTAAAACGTTTTTAGCATCTTCTTTTGATAATTTAGCAATTTCCTCTAATTTAGTGGATTGCTCTTCTTTGATGGCTTTAATTTTTTCTTTAATTTCTTGAACTTCAGTCACTTTATCGTAAAGCTTCTGTTGTTTATCTTGTAAGTCTAATAATTTTTGAGAAAAGGAGTTTTCTCTTTGTTCAAGTCTTGTTTGTAAAGCACTTATTTCTTGACGTCTTAGAGTTTCCTCTTTCTTTGACTCTTCGATAACGGCGAGGGCCTTATCTTGAGCTTTAAGCAATAAATCTTTTTCTTTTAATTTAGCCTCACTAACAATTTTTTCGGCTTTAGATTCGGCGCTGCTTAATTTTTGGCCAGCAGACTTCCTATAAAGGTAGAAACCAATAAAAAAACCACCAGCCAGGAAAACAACATACAAAACGTATTCCATAATATTCGGGTTGTTTCTAGGAAATAGTGGCAATAATCAAGCAAAAACTTTTATTAAAAAATAAAAAACCTTTTCTGCCACATAAGCAGATAGGTGCTTTATTTGCTCTTTTTTTTCGTATTTTTAGTAAATACTGACAAAAAACGGAGACTATTTTTTAATTTGGTACGAAGTTGCAAGGCATCCATTACGGTTTTTCGTTTAAGCTTTAATGATAATTGACCACAAACAGAATCTAATTTTCCTAAAAACAATTATTTATTAATTAGATATTACGCTAATACTCTAGCATTTATTTTTTTGACTGTAAAGTGTATTTTATTGCCAACTCTATTTAAATTATGAGTGACTTTAAGTTGACTAAAACAAAAATATGAAGTAATATTTAAGCATCTTAATCAATAAAATCAAGCATTTTTTGTAAAATACGCCTATGAATATTACAGAGTTAGCCCGAGTATTACGTGTCAATCCGCAAGAATTGCGCGACCTTTTGCCAAAAATTGGCTTTAATATCGGACAAAAAGCCATTAAAGTTGATAATAACACCGCCAAAAAGATTATAAAAAATTGGCCGGCTTTTAGACGTCAACTCGAAATCCAACGAGCGGCGGCTTTTGCTAAAAAAAGAGAAGAAGACTTGATTCCTAAAGAAAAAAGAGAAATCAAAATCCCAACCGTGATTACGGTTCGTGATTTTGCCGAAACTGCTCAAGTTCCCGTTAATAAGGTTTTAATGGAACTGATGAAAAATGGTGTTTTTGCTTCAATTAATGAAAAAATCGATTTTGATACCGCTCTAGTTATTGGGGTTGAGCTTAATTTAGACATTAAGCCTTTAGAAGAAGGTCAAGAAACTGAGGAAAAAGAAGACCATAAACTATCGGATATTTTAGACAAAGAAAAACGTGGCGATATGTATGAGCGCCCTCCAGTTATTGTTATTATGGGTCACGTTGATCACGGAAAAACTAAATTACTTGATTCTATTCGTTTAACTGATGTAGTCGCTGGTGAAGCCGGCGGTATTACTCAACATATTGGTGCTTACCAAATTCTTCGAAAAAATAAAGTTATTACTTTTATTGATACTCCAGGTCATGAAGCTTTCACTGCGATGAGAAGTCGTGGTGCTAAAGTAGCTGATATTGCGATTTTAGTAGTGGCGGCTGACGATGGTGTTAAACCGCAAACAGTTGAAGCTTGTCGTATTATTGAAGCGGCTAAAATTCCATTTTTAGTGGCGATTAATAAAATCGATAAACCAGACGCGAACATTGATAAAACAAAACAAGAACTTGCTTCTGTCCTTGGCATTACTCCAGAGGATTGGGGGGGTAAAACAATTTGTGTTCCAATTTCCGCTAAAGACGGAACTGGTATTGAGGAATTACTTGATATGGTTTTGCTTGTTGCTGATACTGAAAACGTTAATATGAAAGCTAATCCTGAAGCTGATGCTGCCGGAACTGTAGTTGAATCTAATATGGATAAAGGCGCTGGACCAGTGGCTACTATTTTAGTTCAGAATGGAACTCTTCGCGTTGGTGATCAACTTTGTTTTAATGATATTGTTTATGGCAAAGTTAAATCTTTAAAAAATTATCGTGGTGAAAATATTACCGAAGCTTTACCATCAATGCCCGCTAAAATTTTAGGTCTTAAAATTTCTCCAGCCGTTGGTGATATTTTAGAGGTGGGCGAGGGACGTAAAGTCAGTAACAAAAAAATTAGAACCGCCTCAGAAGAAACCATTAAGTCAGCTATGACAATGACAAGTGGTGAAGGGGAAAATAATATTCCTCAAGTTAACGTTATTATTAAGGCTGATTTCTTAGGTTCCGCTGAAGCCATCGAAGAATCACTCATGAAATTAAATACGGAAAAAGTTCGGGTTAAAATTCTAGCTAAAGGATTGGGAAATATTACTGAAGGTGATATTAAACGAGCTGAGGATTCCGGGGCTAAGATTGTCGGCTTTAACGTTCGTATTACTCCAGTGATTGAAAGTTTAGTCAGAGAACGTGGCGTTGATGTTAAAACCTATTCTATTATTTACGACTTAATTAAATATATTAAGAGTGAAATGCAACAACTTATCAAGGCGGAAGTAATTCGTGTTGATGAAGGACGCATTAAGGTGGCGGCTATTTTTAGAACCGAAACCGATAAACAAATTATTGGTGGTCGCGTACTCGATGGCTATGCTTTACTTGATAGCTCAATTGAAGTTAAGCGTGAAGGTGAAATTGTAGCGACCGGTAAATTAGCCAGACTACAAAGTGGTAAACAAGATGTAAAGAGAATTGAAACTAATGAAGAGTGTGGTATTTTATTTGAAGGTAAACCATTAGTTTTAGAAGGTGATATTTTACAGATATATCACGAAGATAAAGTAATCGATAAATTATAATTATGTCCAAAGCTGATCAATTAAATGATATGTTACAAATGGAGCTGGCTTATGCGATTAATCGCGAGGTCGGTGTTCCTAATACTCTAATTACAGTTGTTTATGTTAGAACTTCTAGTGATCTAAAATTTGCGACCGTGGGCGTGTCTGTTTTGCCTGACAATTTAGCTGGTACGGCGCTCGAAAAATTAAAAAAATCCGCTGGGATGTTGTCTAGTATTTTGGCCAAGAAAACTCGTTTAAGACAGATTCCTCGTTTACGTTTCGAGTTTGATCCAACTGAGAGAAAAGCGGCTGTTCTCGAAAATTTCATGAATAATTTAGAGGAAATAGAGAAAAAGGAAGAAGATGACGATGTTGAAATTTTTCAATTTTAAATAGAACCAAATATCTCCATCTATTGACAAAAATATAGCAAATATGCTATATTTTTTTGTTCTCAGTAATTTAACAATAAAATAAAAAAACCAAAATGAAAGAAAGTTCAAAAAATGATTTAGAGCTCAAGATTTCCTTAAGAGAGGCTAATGGTCACGAAGAGGAAAAATTAGTTAATTACCAAATGTTTAAAGGAATGCTTCGCAATTTTTCGCAACTGAAGATTGATAAAGAGTTAATCGCCTCGGATGTGGATGATTTTAAAGAGGAATTACTTAGAAACAAATCCGAGAATGTAATTCTGTTTGTGGAAAAATCACTCAGGATTCCTTTGATCCACCCGTATATTTTTATGATTTTATTCGACGTTGTAAAAATATTACTGGCAAAAGAAAAAATTAGTAAGGAAAAATACTCTTTACTTTGCGATGTGTTAATTAGGGAACGAAAGGCCGACATCTCTCGGTATTACGACCTTAAGAAAATGAAAATATATTTTCTTTCTGTCTAAAAAACAAAGTTAGCAGGGCCAAAATTGCCCTGCTTTTTTTATTATTTTTTTAGCATGCACTCTTTGACTTTCTTTGTTATTTAGCTTATGATTAGGGGTTAAATCTAAAGGCTATTAGTTTATGAATTATAGTATTGCCTACCATCAGGCCTACCTCAAAATAAAAAATTCACGCCGATTACTTGTTGTCGGACACCTAAATCCTGATGGGGATGCTTTGTCGTCTGTTTGTGTATTTTTAGAATTAGCCTCTTTACTTAATATTGAAGTTGAAGCTTATTGTCAGTTTAAAAAAGGTGATACCTTTAATTATTTACCTCGCGAACTAGAAATAATTTCTGATAAAAATAAATTATCGCCCCTTACTTCATATGACACGATGGTGATTTTAGATTGTGGGGCAATGAGTCGCACTAGTTTGGCTGAAGAATTAAGGGCTGTTTTAAACTCAGTTGATAGGCCTTATATTATTGAAATAGATCATCATCCTAAGATTGATGATTTTGCTGATTTAGAAATCAGACAACCAGAAAAAGCGGCGACTGTTGAAATTCTTTATAATTTTTTGCGGGAGAATAAAGTTAATTTTAATAAAAATTTAGCCAACTGTATTTTAACCGGATTGCTAACTGATACGGGAAATTTTTTGTATCCTAGTTCGTCTAATTTAAATATTGCCATTGCTTCAGAAATGCTAGATTACGGCGCGCAGTTTCCTAAAATAATAAATAATACTTTACGTAATCAAAATTTATTATCAATGAAATTGTGGGGGCTCACTATGAATAATTTAAAAATTAATGTTAAGTATAATTTAGCTTACTCAGTAATTACTAAAGATGATATCGATAATTTAATTAGCCTGGGAACAAAAGAAGAAATTGAGCGGTATTTAAATTATGATGTTTATGGTGATATCGTCGGATTTTTAAGTAATTTATCAGAAGTGCAAGCGATAATGTTGTTACGTGAAGAAGAGGAAGGAAAAATAAAAGGAAGTCTGCGCACTTCAAGGGCGGAGGTGGATATTTCAGAACTAGCCAAAAAATTAGGTGGTGGCGGGCACCCAAAAGCTTCAGGCTTTGTTCTTTCTGGGCACATTGTGAAAACTGAAACCGGCTGGAATATAGTTTAATTTGAAAAGAAAGGATATTGACAATAATATTTAAAAATATTAAGATTCTTTGAAGTCTATTATGTTTAATGTTCACTAATAATTTAAAGAGATGGAAAAAAGGGTAGCGATTATCGTTGGTTCAAAAAGTGATTTGAATCAATGTGAGAAAGGGCTGAAACACTTAAGAGCCTTTTCTAACATAGAAGTTGTTGGTGTGTTTGTAAGGAGTCAGCATCGAAATACTCTTGAAACTCAAGAGTTGCTTAAGAATTTGGTTAATTGTGACGTTGATGTAGCAATTGTGGGAGCCGGTTGGGCTAATCATCTAACTGGTTGCTGTGATGCTTATCTGAGATATACTTTGCGGACTACAAAAATGCCGATAATCGGTGTAGCTTTTGCTGATAAGAAAAATGAAAATCATACAAAAGCGGCCATTCTATCAATCAGTGAGGTACCCGGTACCCAGGTTATTTTTAAGGATTCTTACGGAACTGAATTAGTCGGTTCTTGTGGGTTCTTAGATGCCTGCATTATGATTACCTCCAACAGAGAATTTTCAGTGATTAAATTGCCGGAGCCAAAAGCTTGGCTCGATTTTTCTTTAGAAGCTGCTATAACTGAAGCTTCTTTATAAATTATTTTTTAAAAAAAAGAGTTGCTATAACGGCAACTCTTTTTTCTTTTGATTTTTTTTTCGCCACTTAGCAATTTCAGCGTGATTGCCATTAGTTAAAACTTCGGGGACTTGATATTTTTGACCGTCAACTTCAAACACGGCTGGTTTAGTGTATTGCGGATATTCTAAGATTCCAACTTCAGTGTGAGATTCATCAATGGAGCTTTCATTATTTCCTAAGGCTCCAGGAATAAGTCTAGTAATTGAATCCATGATAATTAAAGAGGGTAATTCACCACCAGTTAAAACATAATCACCAATTGATATTTCTTCATCGATGAAATGATTAATTCTGGCATCAACGCCTTCAAAGCGGCCACAAATAAAAATCACTTCATCTAATTTACTATATTCTTTAGCCATTGATTGGTTCCAAGTTTTGCCACCCGCCGATAGTAAAACGATTTTTCTTTTACTTGGTTCCGTTTCATATTTAGCTTTTACCTCTTGCAAAGAATTATAGAGAATTTCTATTTTCATGAGCATACCGGCGCCACCACCATAGGGGGTGTCATCGACACTTCGATATTTATCGGTGCTCCAGTCTCGTAAATCATGAGCTTTAAAGTGAATAATTCGATTGTCTAAGGCGCGTTTTAAAATGCCCTCTTCTAAATAAGAACTAAACATTTTTGGAAATATTGTAATGGCTTGAAATTTCATATCTATATATTATAACAGAAAAGCCTCACTTTTAAAATGAGGCTTTTCCTATCTTTCTTGAAAATTTTTGTTTAAATATTCAAATCATCAATAGCTGAAGTATCAACATCCATGTTGTTCATAGTGTTTTCTTCTGTAGCCATTGGTCTCTCATGACGTTTTCCGCCCTCTGGATCATAGATCTTTAGGTTAACGCGAGAGTTGTTTTTTGCACCAACGATTTTAAGTAAGGTTCTAATAGCTTGAGCAGTTTGACCTTTTCTTCCAATGACATAGCCCATGTCAGCTGGATTAATCTTTAGAGTGAGCAGTACTCCCATTTCATCTACCGTTCTTTCAACATTAACGTCCTCAGGATTGCTTACGATTTGTTTAACAATAATTTCTAAAAATTGCTTGTCTTGAGCTTCCATACTTTTGTTTTTCAACCAAACGAATTAATGACTAGCATCAGGTTTGGCGGAAATGTTGTTAATTATATTAACTTATCCCAGCGGATAAGGTTTACACTTCTATTGTATCAATTCTGACAAGTTACGCAACTACTTCTTCTACAACTTCTTCTTCTGTAACAACTGGAGCTGGAGTAGGAGCAGCAGCTTCAGCGGCTTTTTTCTTTTTGTCAGATTTAGCTTTAAGTTGACCTTGTCTTTTTTCGCTGACAATGCCTTTCTTAGAAGAAACAACTTTTTTACCTTCAACAATTTCATGACCAACAAGTAAATTGTTTACAGTTGGAGTCATTTGAGCACCCTTAGAAATCCAGTAGTTGATTCTGTCTTTTTTAACTTGAAGTTCTTTATGATATTGATTGTAAGAACCAAGAATTTCCAAAGAATTACCATATGGATCTCGTCCTTTTTCCGAAATAATAACTCGGAATACTTTTTTGTTTTTCTTACCAAGCTTCGATAATTTTATAGTTAACATAATTGTTGAAACGCGTATCTGATTCTTAGATTCGAGACACCGTTTAATTGCTTAAAATGCTGATTTAATACCCAAATTCTAACGTAAAGACTTTAAAAAGTCAATGGCTTAGATTCTAGGTCGTGGTGTTCCGCTTTGAGAACCACCAAAACTGCCTGGTCTTTTAACAAAACCACTTGGTTTACTGCCAAAACTGTTGCCAGTTCCAGTTGATTTGCCTTTCTCATCTTTCCATAAAGCTTCATTTTCCGTTAAGCCTTTCATGGTCAAATTAACTCGGCCTTGATCATCTATTTCTTTAATCTTAACGGTAACAGCGTCACCAACAGCAATAAAGTCTGATGGTTTATCAATTCGATATGGCGCTAATTCGGAAACATGGACCATTCCGTCTTGATTAGAATTTAAAGCTACAAAAGCTCCAAAGTCCATTAAACGAACAACCTTACCATTTACGATTTCACCAGCGACAAAAACTTTAATAATTTCTTGAACCTTAGCAACAGCTAATTCAACCATCGCAACATCAGTACCACAAATCATAACTAGTCCGTCGTCTTCGATATCGATAGAAACACCAGTTTCTTCAATAATTTTATTAATAGTTTTTCCACCAGAACCGATAATTGCACCGATTTTAGTTGGATCAACTTTAAAGCTGATAATTCTTGGAGCGTATTTAGATAATTCAGTTCGAGGAGCCGGAATTGCTTCCTTTAAGACAGCTAAAATTTCATTTAAAGCCGCTCGTCCTTGAATTAAAGTTTTTCTAATTATCGCTTCATCAAGTCCAATAGTTTTAGTATCAAGTTGAATAGCCGTAAGTCCGGCGTCGGTGCCAGTGATTTTAAAATCCATACCACCATCACCATCTTCTAAATCTTGTAAATCAGTAATAACCTCCCAACGACTCATATCGGAGGTAGAAGCTAGACCCATGGCAATTCCCGCTACGTGCTTTTTAATTGGCACACCCGCATCCATTAAGGATAAAGTTGAAGCACAAGTAGAAGCCATTGAAGAGGAACCATTTGAGCCTAAAGTTTCAGATACAACTCGAATTGCGTAAGGGAATTCTTCTTTTGTAGGAATAACGGGCATTAAAGCTTTTTCAGCAAGTGCACCATGCCCAACTTCACGACGGCCAGTGCCGCGTAATGGTTGAACTTCACCAACGGAATATGGAGGGAAGTTATAGTGATGCATGTAACGTTTTTTACTAACACCCTCAAGACTCTCGAGCGATTGCTCAAGTCCAGGAGCGCCTAAAGTGACAACACCCATTACTTGAGTTTCTCCACGTGAGAATAATGATGAACCGTGAACGCGAGGAAGTAAAGAAACATCACCAAGTAAAGCTCTAATTTGAGTTAGAGGTCGGCCGTCAACACGACGTTTGTCATCTAAGATGGCGCGAGTAATTTCATCATCAATCATTTTTTCGACTAACTTTTTAATTACATAGCCTCTATCATCTTTATTTATTCCAGCGTCAAATAAATGTTTATCTAATTGTTCTTTGATGGCTGTAACCGCACCTTTACGTTCAGTTTTTGTATAATATTCTTTTTCAAATAAAATATTTGGGATATTAGTTTTAAGCCAAGCTTCACCAATCGGTAATAATTCTTTTTTGGCCGCTTCTTTAGCTAAATCCTCAGCACTCTTAAGAGATTGTTTAACTGATCTTTCTTTTGGTAAAACCTCTGCTTTAAACTGAGCAAATAAATCTAAGGCACCTTCCATCGCTTTCATACCAGCGACAATGGCGTCAGCCATGACGTTCTCTGGAGTTTCGTTAGCGCCAGCTTCAATCATCAGTAATCTATCTTTTGTACCAGACACGATTAAATCCAAGCTACTTAAGGCTTGTTGTTTGTAATCTGGATTAAAAATAAATTCACCATCAATTAAACCAACTCTAACACCAGAAACAGGACCTTTCCAGTCAATTCCTGAAATAGAAAGTGCTGCAGAGGCGGCAAGTAAAGAAACAATATCATAATCGTTTTCTTGGTCAACCGCTAAAACAGAAATAATAAGTTGAACGTCGCGTCTGTCATGTTGATCAAACAAAGGACGAACGGATCTATCGATCATTCTTCCAGTTAAAACGGATTGGTCAGTTGGTCTACCTTCACGTTTTACCCATTGGGAACCTTTAATAATACCAGCCGCATAAAGCTTTTCTTCAAAGTCCACCATTAGGGGAAAATAATCAACGCCTTCACGTTCAGTTTTAGCTTGAACAACGTTGGCCATAACTACAGTTTCGCCGTATTGGACGAGTACTGAAGCATCGGCTTGTAGAGCTAAGCGACCAGTTTTGATGCTGAGTTCGCGACCCAGCCATTGTGTCTTAAACACTTTTTCTTGTGACATGTTTTTATTATGTCTGGTAAGTAGATTACAGAACTGTAAAATATTACAGCGCTATCTATCTGCCAACCAGAGCATTATTATATAAAAAACCAATAGCCACACCCTAAATAGATGTGGCTTACTAGGTTATTTTCCAATTAAGAATTTCTTATCTCCTGATAAATCGGTAAAATCATCAGCTTCTTCGATAAGTCTTGAAGAACAAGTTTTACGAAAGGCCATTATTTCTACTAAACATCCTTTATTATTTTGTAAGTAAGAAACGAGTGGCAAATAATCACCATCACCAGAGACTAAAATTATTACATCTAATTTATCGGCTAATTTAATTGCATCGATTGCAATACCGACATCCCAATCGCCCTTTTTTGATCCGCCCGCAAAAGTTTGTAGGCCTTTCATCTTAACTTCGAAACCTTGTTGACTTAGAGCTTCAAAAAAAGAAGTCTCTTCATCATTATCGCTCTTTATAACATAAGCAGTGGCCCGGATAAGTTTCCGAAGAGCCACTGCTTGGGTAAGTATCTGTTGAAAATTGGTGCGACGGTTATACAAATTCTTGGCGGAATGATACATATTTGATACATCCACCAAAACTCCTACTCTCTGTTCTTTATGTTTTATCATATGAGTTGTAAAAACCGTATGCGCGCTTGAAACTAACTATTCTTCGATTACTTCATCAACTAAATCCTTTGGTTCAAGGATAGTGTCTTCACTATCTACTGGAGCATACTTCTTTTCTTTAAGTTTTGCTTCCTCTTCCTCAGCAATTAATTTAGTCGCAATCTTTAATTTCAATTTTTCTGCTAATTCTCTAAATTGAGTCTCGTTTTCTTTTTGTAAATATTTTAACAATTTACGTCTTTCGCCAACTTTCTTAAGTAATCCGCGGCGAGAAGAGAAATCATGTTTATGTTTTTTTAAATGCTCAGTTAATTCCTTAATCTCCTCGGTTAAAATCGCAATTTGCACTTGTGAAGAACCGGTATCGGTATCATGAACGCGAAATTTTTTAATAATTCTTTCTTTGGCTTTTTTGTCTAACATAAATTTGTCGCTCGATCCGAGAAACGGTTATAAAAGCCGCATCCAAGAATGAGTGTAATTAAATAAATTAAATTTTTATTTCAAAGCGTTAACTTTTTTCATTATTTTAGATTTTTTGCGGCTAGCGGTATTTTTTTTGATAATTCCTTTTTTCGTCGCTTTATCAATCGCTTGA
>Ga0172379_10004292_pt1 | contig 21282 bp, 19 predicted proteins | sample GrowelOW334metaG_FD_119756 | JGI IMG/M metagenome (GOLD analysis project Ga0172379, IMG submission 119756) | Groundwater microbial communities from an aquifer near a municipal landfill in Southern Ontario, Canada - Groundwater well OW334 metaG | ecosystem: Environmental > Aquatic > Deep...
CGCACATCCCCCACGGAAGGGGAATCGGGAGTTCCTACATTGATAAGTATTACGGCCGTTTTTCCTGATGTCATGTTGTTATCGGAGATTGATCCAGTCTATATTTTTCCTGAGTAACTGTAACGTTTCATATTCGGCAGAACCCTGTGTTACTTCATTTTTGTATTCCCAGGCAGCCGTAGCAGGTAAACTGATCAGAATCGACTCTGCATTTCCATTCGAATCGAACCCAAATTTGGTGCCCCGATCATATACCAGGTTAAACTCGACATACCTACCGCGTCTTAATTCCTGCCATTTTTTCTGCGATGCATCATATTGTTTTCTTTTTTTTCCCTGCACGATACTTCCGTAAAGTTCCGGATAGGCGCGGGCAACATCCATGGTAAACGCCAATAATTGTTCAAAATTGATCGATTCATCGGGTTTTAAGCGGTCGAAAAAAATACCGCCAACTCCCCTGGTTTCGTCGCGGTGTGGTATGAAAAAATAGTCGTCGGCCCATCGTTTGAATTGAGGATAGAAGCCGGTATCGTACTTGTCACAGATATGCTTCAACTGCCTGTGAAAATGGCCGGCCTCATTCACATCAATGTAATGTGGGGTTAGGTCAATCCCGCCTCCAAACCAATGCGTTCCATTATCCAGGGAAAAATAGCGAACATTCATGTGAATGATTGGCAGAAGCGGACTGACTGGATGCATGATGGACGAAATGCCCGTAACAGAATAGTGATTGGCCTTTTCTCCCAATATGCTCTCCATTTGAGGCGTAAAGTCGCCATGCACAGTCGAAAAATTCACTCCTCCTTTTTCGATGGCGTTACCATTGCCAATCACGCACGTAATGCCAGAACCCGCCTCCTTCTCCCATCGGTCTTCCAGGAAAAGCGCTTTGCCATCGGCTTGTTCCAGCGTCTGGCAAATCTCTTTTTGAATGCCGGAATATATTTTAGAAATCTCCTCTGCACTACGTTTTCCATTCATCACCCGATCATTTTGCATAAGCCTTCCCAGCTTGAAATTGCTATTCGTTCAAAAGGGTTTTACGCCTTTTCGCCCGAAAGGTTTTGCAAAAATCCTATTTGGTGCCTGTCACATTTGAACAATTGCCCGGCTATGTGTATATTTCCATAAAAATATCTACTCATATGAAGAAGGGCGAACTTTACAATTCACTTTTGAAAGGCGGCTTGGCTACTTTGGTGCTTATGCTGTCTTTTCTCTATTATACCAATGGTAGATGCCCGATGCAAGAGCTCTTGCTGGCATTACTATTTATTTTGGTTTTCTATTTTGTACAGTTTGTTCTGGGCAGGGAGCCGGTCATTCAAGCTTTTGTTGCCTGGAATGGGAAAAACCGATGGAATGTACTGCTTTTCCCTTCCGCGTTTTCGTTCTGGCGCTCTTGCCGTTCAATTTTTTCGACCTTAAACAAAACAGTGATCTTCCAATCAATGAAAGTGGTTTCGATGCTATCTCCCATGTGATGATTATTCTCTCCGGCAACGATTATGAAATAGATACACTGAAATATCCTCACCTACAAAAAAAAAGATCCGTCATTGCGACCGCGAGGAACGAGCGGGAAGCAATCTGTTGAGAGTCGCATAAATTTTTCTAATCTTAATGACATTGCCCTAACTGGACAAAAACCAAATTTTAAACAGTTTCTCAATAGTTTCGAATATCCTGTAACAATTAAAAAAGGGATAGCAACAGACTACCCCATTTTTAATCCAATAATTTCTTCAAAATCCAACTAATCCAAATCCAGGTTTTGAGCATCAATTACCGCGATAGCAATCATATTGACCACATCACGAACTGAGCAATGCATCTGCATCACCTGCATGGATTTGCGGTTTCCGACAAGAATAGGACCCAAAGTTTCACATTCTGCAATATGCTGAAGACTGTGCAGTGATATGTTGGCAGAGCTTAAATTCGGGAATATCAATACGTTGCAGTCCTTCTCGGCCAATTTGTTAAAAGGATACATCGCATTACGGACCTTCTTATCTACTGCAACACTCAATTGCATTTCACCATCAACAATCATGTCAGGATGTTTTTCGTGTAGAATTCTTACTGCCTCTCGTACTTTTGTCGGTGAAGCTTCGTGGTTGGAGCCAAAGTTTGAGTAAGACAACATTGCCAGATGCGGTTCGATATTGAATTGCCTTACTACTTTGGAAACCTGAACAGCCGCATCAACCAGATTGTTCACATCAGGTGCCGAATCGATCGTTGTGTCGGCCAGGAAATAGGTTCCCCGCTGACTGATAATCAGGTGCATCCCTAATATTTTTGTTACATCCGGTTTCTTACCGATAACTTCCAATGCCGGTTTGATTGCATCTGTGTACCGGGTAGAATATCCTGAAACGACAGCATCAACATCCCCGCACTCCAACATCAGTGCAGCAAAATAGTTTTTGTCAAACATCTTGTCCACAGCCTCTTCGAGGGTCATGCCCTTGCGTTCACGTTTTCCGAAGAGGACTTCGGCATATTTGCGGCGAAGTTTGTCGTTGGGTCTGCTTCTGTTGTCGATAATCTCTACATCGCCAAAATCGAGTTCGTTCTCTTCAATAAGTTTTCTGATTTTCTCCTCATTGCCAATTAATACCGGTGTGGCCATCTCCTCCTGGTAAGCGATGTTAGCAGCTTTCAATACTTCATAATCGCTGGCATCAGGGAAGGCAACTTTTTTAGGGTCCTGCTTGGCTTTGTCAATCATCATGGAGATCAGCTTATTTTCTGATCCCAACCTGTGGCCAAGTTCTTCCGTGTAGGCATCCCAGTCGGTGATAGTAATACGTGCGACACCCGATTCGATGGCAGCTTTGGCAACGGCTGGCGCAACGCGGGTAATCAACCGGGGATCCATTGGTTTTGGAATGAAATAATCGCGGCCATACACGATGTTACGGGCATTGTAAGCAGTCAAAACTGATTCGGGTACCCTCTCTTTAGCCAGCCCTGACAGAGCCTTTACACAAGCAATTTTCATCGCTTCGTTGATGGTTCTGGCCCGAACGTCCAATGCGCCACGGAAAATGAAAGGAAAACCGAGAACATTGTTGATCTGGTTAGGATAATCCGAGCGCCCGGTCGCAAAAATAAGGTCGTCGCGCGATGCTTTCGCTTCGGCATAAGGGATTTCAGGGTCCGGATTTGCCAACGCGAAAACTATTGGGTTGGGGGCCATGGTCCGAACCATTTCTTTCGTTAGTACACCTGCAACTGAAAGGCCGACAAACACGTCGGCTCCAACCAGCGTATCAGCCAGTGTCCGGCAAGGAGTATCGCGGACAAATTCCATTTTGGATTTGTTCAGATCGGTTCTCTTGCTGTGAATCACTCCTTTGCTGTCGCACATCAAAACATTTTCGCGTTTTACACCCAGCGAAATATAGAGCCTGGTGCAGGATACAGCAGCGGCTCCGGCGCCGTTGACAACGATACGGATATCTTTAATTTTTTTACCAGCAATTTCAACGGCATTGAGCAATCCGGCTGAGGAGATGATAGCTGTTCCATGCTGGTCGTCGTGCATAATTGGGATGTCCAGCTCTTTCTTCAGACGCTCTTCAATTTCGAAACATTCCGGAGCTTTGATATCTTCCAGATTGATCCCGCCAAACGTTGGAGCCAGCGCTTTTACCGTTTGAATAAAAAGTTCCGGATCCAGCGCATCTAATTCAATATCAAATACATCAATGTCTGCATAGATTTTAAACAGCAGGCCTTTACCTTCCATGACCGGTTTTCCTGCAGCAGGACCTATATTTCCCAGTCCAAGTACGGCGGTACCATTTGAAATGACTGCAACCAAATTTCCTTTGGCAGTATATTTGTAAACATCATCCGGATTATCTTTGATTGCAAGACAAGGACTTGCAACACCCGGAGTATATGCAAAACCTAAATCACGCTGCGTAGCATGCGGTTTTGTTGGAGTAACCGAAATTTTACCGGGTCTTCCATTGCTATGGTAATCCAGAGCATCTTGGTTCAATTTAGCCATGTTTAATAAGATTTTATATGAGGATATTTTATTAGTGGAACAAATCTATCAATTATTTAAATCTATCGTTTAAAAATCCAAAAATCGAAAGGAGAATTAAGAATAAGAAAACATTGGAAATCCCTGCGTAAATTAGAAATCAATATTTGTCTGTAAATCAGGCGCTTTGCTTTCAATAAACTGCTTAACAATTGCTTCCGTTTCACTCTTGCATTTTCCACAACCTGTTGCAGCACTGGTGAATTTCTTTACATCCTCCAAATTTCTGGCACCTCTCTTCAGAATCCTCAGAATCTCATTTTCAGTAATGCCGTTGCAAACACACACAATCCTCTGCTTTTTGATCACCATCTCCAGTTTTTCAGTTCAGCGCGAGTTCAATCAGGTAGTCAAAATGCAACCCTTTTACTTTGTCCACTACCGTGAAGCCTAATCTTTCAGCATATTCGGCCAAGGTCTCAGAATCCACAAAAAGCCAGGGAAACTTCTTTCCCCTGATCGTTTTATAAGTAAGTTGGTATTCCATCTCGCCGTAGTAAGTGTCGGATGCAATGTCAATCCAGCTATCGCCATTTTCGTCGGTAAAGAGGTATAATAGGTCAGATGAGTCGGCCAATATTCTTCCGCCCGCATTTAATAACTGTTTCAAATGTTCGAGCAGGACGGAAAGTCCGGGCAAAGTCTGCGCAACTCCGGCGCCATTCATGAGCAGCAGTATGGTGTCGAATTTTTGATTGGTCAGGGAGTAAATATTGCCGCATACGACCTGGGTCAGACCCCTATTGCGCATCACTTCGCATGAAAGAGGTGAGATGTCAATCGAAACGACCTCCAGTCCCATCTCTTTTAACCAAACGGAATGTGCCCCTGCACCCGCGCCAACGTCTAGAATTTTGCCCTTGCACCGTTTTAAGGCCTCCTGTTCCTGAAGGGGCATCTGTTCGAAAGTCCGGAAGAAATATCCGGGAGAAAGGGTCTCATCTTCGGCGATATCTGTCCTTACCAAGATGGAATCGCCCACAATACCTTGAAAATAATCGTGAACTGCTTTCCCGATAGGATCCTGATGTTTTTTCAATACGGTCATTCAACTAGTTATGAGTTATGAGTTATGAGTGATTAGTTATGAGTGTAGAAGGATAACTCATAACTCATAACTCATAACTTATTTCTTATGTCTGTTCTATTGTTTGTTTTTTTTCGAAAGTGCATCCCTGATTTTCTTCCAGATAGAAGGTTTCTCCTCCTCTTTTTTGGATTCAGTTTTTTCTTTCACAGCCTTCCCTTCTTTGGCCTGATCGATGCTTTTCTCCTTTAGCTCTTCCTGTTTACGCTTTTCACTTTTGAACATGTCCCAGAATCCATTTTTGCCATCTTTGATCTCTTCTGCAAAATGAGGCGTATCCAATAGCGCCAAATTTTCGGAGGATGGTGCAGTAAATGGGATGTTGGCATTGCCGGCGAAAGCAGGATCGCTGTAGTAACTCTTGAAAAATCCTCCAACAATGGGAAGTGCCATGTAGGCTCCCTGCCCATGAGCCAGGGACTTAAAATGGACGGAAGGATCCTCCGCTCCGACCCAGCAACCGGTCACCAGAGATGGCGTATAGCCCATAAACCAGCCATCGGCAAAATTCTGGGTAGTACCGGTTTTTCCGGCAAATGCTCCCGGAATGTTGAATTTTGACCTGATTGCAGCTCCGGTTCCTTCTCTGGAAACGGCCTCGAGGTAATGGTTCATGATGCGGGCATTTTCGGGTTCCATTATCTGTAGCGGTACAAAATCAGATGCAAAATTCTGCAGGATCTTCCCTTTGTTGTCTTCAATGCGCAGCAGGTAACTGGGTTCAACCGTCAAACCCTCGCTGGCAAAGCAGCAATATGCCTTTACCATCTGCAACAGAGGAACATCTACCGCCCCGAGGGCGATTGACGGGAAATGCGGAATGTCGGCATTAATGCCCATCTTGTGGGCCAATTGAACAGTCTCTGAAATACCTGTCTCAAGAAGAACCTGAACAGAAACAGTATTGACCGATTTACACAAGGCCCCTTCCAGCGAATAGTAGCCACCATATTCGTTGTCGGCATTACCCGGCGACCAATCCTGATAATCACTGTAGCTAATCTGTTGATTAGCATAGTATTTATCGGGAGGAATACCATTTTCAAGTGCGGCAGCATAGACGAATGGCTTAAAGGCGGAACCTACCTGTCGGGCTGAGGTAACATGATCGTACTGGAAAAACCTGAAATCGTTGCCGCCAATCCAAACTTTTACCTTGCCATTCTTTGGATCCAGCGCGACAAAGCCACAGTGCAGCAGTTTTAAAGAGGCCTTCACCGAATCCAAAGGACTGATTCTGACACTTTGCTCACCATCCCAGGAAAACAGTCTGATGTTGGTCGGTGTCTTGAAAATCAGTGCTATCTCCTTGTCACTTTTACCCAATTCTACCAATCTTTTGTAGCGATCCGACCTTTTCATTCCACGGTTCAGGATGTCTGTGTTCTTTCCCCAGGGAGCCTCTCCTTTCCAATCCTTTTCAAAAGTACTCTGTAACTCCTTCATCTGATTCCTCATCGCATTTTCAGCATATTTCTGCATCCTGAAATCGATGGTGGTATAGATTTTAAGTCCGTCGGTATAAAGATTGTATGGTGTTCCATCCTCTTTGTTGTTTTCGGAACACCATTTTTCAAGTTGAGGCCGCAACATCTCCCTGAAGTAGGGTGCAGGCCCTGTGTTGTATACAAGATAGTTGTACTTTAAGCCAAGCGGAACCTGACAAAATTTGTTTGCCTCGGCTTCCGAAAGATGGTTGTATTTTTGCATCTGCCTGATCACCGTATTTCTTCTCTGGAGCGATCTGTCAGGATAAAGCCTTGGGTTATAGGCATTGTTGGCTTTCAACAGACCTACCAAAGTTGCTGCCTGTGGAATAGTCAATTTGGAAGGGGTGGTACTGAAATATCTTTCTGCAGCAGTCCCGATTCCAAATGTATTTTCCCCGAAGGGTACCGTGTTGAGATAGAGGGTCAGAATTTCATTTTTTGAGTAAAGTTTTTCCAACCGGTATGCGACAATTGATTCGCGTATTTTACTCACGGGTAAAGTAAGGGGTCCCCAATTGTCGCGCCCGAAAATATTTTTGGCAATCTGTTGTGATAGGGTAGAACCACCACCAGAACTGTGGTTGGCCATAAAAATAGTCTTGATAAAGACTCTGGCAACTGCCCATTCGTCTATCCCCCTATGTTCATAAAATCGTGCGTCTTCGGTGGAAACAAGTGCATTGATGACGTTTGGCGAAATATTTTTGAAACTTACGCTGCTGCGGTTTTCAACATAATACCTACCGAGAACTTTTCCATCCTGCGAGTAAACCTCCGTAGCAACCGGCTCTTTGATTTTTATCAACGTCTCAGCATCAGGAAGTTCGCCGAAGGTACCGATATAGACCAACACAAAGAGAACTGACATTAGGAACAATCCAAACAGACCTATTTTTAGCGCCCAAAGCAGCGTGAATTTCCAAACCGGCTGGTTTCCTTTCCGTTTGAAGACATCCAGAATAGATCTTTTATTCCTTCCAGCAGAAGGTTTATGTGGTTTTACTACCGCCATGTTTAAATAATCAATATATTAACACCCTGAACCTTAGAATTATTTATAATGAGGGTTGCCATTACAGGAGGAACCGGATTTCTAGGCCGGCATCTCACTAGCTATCTCGGTGCTTTGGGCCATGATTTGGTACTGATCCAAAGATCCGATCTGAAGGGAGGGCCAGACCAAATCTCAAAATTAATCAAAACTTCCGATGTTCTGATCAATTTAGCAGGATCTCCTGTGATTAAAAGATGGAACAGCTCAAACAAGCTGGATATCCGTGACAGCAGGATCCATACCACTAACCTGTTGGTGGAAGCGCTGGTTAAGTTGCCGTTGGCCGAACGACCATCGCTTTTTATATCCGCTTCAGCAATTGGTATCTACGACTCTGTGAAATTGCATACTGAGAATTCAGCGCACTTTGACGATAATTTTCTTGCAACGGTCTGTAAGGAGTGGGAAGCCTGCCTGGATCCGATTAAGAAAACCAATATCCGATTGTGTCTGATACGAATAGGCATTGTTCTGGCTGAGGATGGTGGCATGTTGGGCAAGTTGGTTCCGCTATTTAAAATGGCTATCGGTGGGAAAATCGGATCCGGTAAGCAACCATTTTCATTTATTCATTACCATGATTTCTGCAGGGTTGTTGAGTTCCTGATAGACCATTCTCAATGCGAAGGGATTTTTAATCTGACGGCACCGGATATTTCGAACAATGAAGATTTTACAAAGATTCTTGCTCAAACTTGTGGCTGCCCTGCATTTTTTACGGTTCCTGAATTTGCATTGAAGATGATTTATGGAGAAGCTGCCGTTACCATGATCCTGGGACAGTCCGTTTATCCGCAGCATTTGATAGATTGCGGATTCAACTTCCGGTATCCGGACCTTGAATCAGCTATTCAGGAAATTATGGGTGAAAGTAAGAAAGAATATTAAACGTTGAATCGAAAATGCATGATATCTCCGTCCTGCACGACATACTCTTTCCCTTCTATGGCAATTTTGCCAAGTTCGCGGCAGGCTGATTCCGATTCCAGTGTCACATAATCATTGTATTTGATCACCTCTGCACGGATAAATCCTTTTTCGAAATCGCTATGAATGATCCCGGCGGCTTTAGGCGCCTTGATCCCTTTCACAAAAGTCCAGGCGCGGCTTTCATCCGCGCCGGTGGTGAAGTAAGTCTGCAATTTCAGAAGGTGGTAAGCAGCATGAATGAGTTTGTTGACACCCGGCTCATCTAAACCAAGGTCTTCCAGAAAGAGCTGTTTTTCCTCATAACTCTCTAACTCGGCAATATCAGCTTCGGTAGCTGCTGCGATGACAAGGATTTCAGCATTCTCATCTTTAACGCTTTCCCGGAAGGCATCGGTCATTGAATTTCCTTTGGAGGCTGAGGCTTCATCCACATTGCAGACATAAACGACAGGCTTGCGGGTAAGAAGGAAAAAATCGTGAATCAACTCCTCTTCATCTTCCGTCAGAACCAGCGTGCGGGCTGATTTACCTGTGACAAGCACATTTCTTAGCTTTTCTGCTATGGCTACGGTTTTTTGCGCAACCCGATCATTGCCAACTTTTGCCTGTTTCTGCAATTTGGCTATACGGCTTTCAACTGTCTCAAGATCTTTGAGTTGTAATTCAATGTCAATCACCTCCTTGTCCCGAATAGGATTGATCGAGCCATCCACATGAATAATATTGTCGTTTTCGAAACACCTGATCACATGGATGATGGCATCTACCTCGCGGATATTGGCCAGAAACTGGTTTCCTAGTCCCTCTCCTTTGCTGGCGCCTTTTACAAGTCCTGCAATGTCTACGATCTCTATGGTAGTGGGGATTACCTTTTTGGGATGATCGATCTCAGCCAGCCTGATCAATCGTTTATCCGGAACCGTAATTACTCCCAGGTTAGGTTCTATGGTGCAAAAAGGGAAATTTGCTGATTGGGCCTTCGCATTTGAAAGGCAATTGAAAAGGGTCGATTTGCCTACGTTTGGCAGACCCACTATTCCGCATCTTAAAGCCATCTTTAAACTTTACTTACTATTTTGGGGCAAAGGTACTATTTTAAACCTTGAGTCGTTAACTTTGTCAAACCGGAAAGCTTCAAAACAAGTTTAAAGGGTTTGAAATGTTTTTTGAGTTTGAAGGGTTCAATTATTGTTTGAAATGTTTGAAATGTTTGAAATGTTTGAAATGTTTGAAATGTTTGAAATGTTTGAAATGACATAACCCTATAAACTTTTTAAATCCTTCAAACATTTGTTGGGTGTTTATCTGTGGTTGATGCGAGATGATTGATAAAGACAAGGAATTAATTTCTGATCTGAAAAATGAGGGAAAGAGGGAAATGGCTTTCCAGCTACTGGTGAAAACATATCAGCAGAGACTCTATTGGCATATCCGGAAAATTGTTGTCAGTCATGATGATGCAGACGACCTCCTTCAAAATGTTTTTATCAAGGTTTGGAAGAACATCGGCAATTTCAGGGAGGATTCTTCACTTTTTACCTGGCTGTTTCGCATTGCAACGAACGAATCGCTGAGTTTCCTTCAGCAAAAAAAGAGGCGAAATATATTTTCAATTGATGGAGTTTCTGATTATCTTGTAGAAACTTTTGAATCGGGGGCTCATTTTGAAGGAGAAGAGCTTCAAAAACGCTTGCATCTGGCTGTTTTACAGCTTCCTGAAAAGCAGCGACTGGTTTTTAACATGAAATATTACGAGGAGATGAAATACGAACAGATGGCCGAGATTCTGAAAACTTCGGTAGGCGCCTTGAAAGCATCTTATCATCATGCTGTAAAGAAAATTGAAGCTCATTTTGAAGGGGAATAAAGACATTGGTATTAAACCTTTTGAAGGTTGAAGTGTCATAGTAACGATATTGATTATGAAAGACAATAGCGAACATATTGAAAAAGAACCACGGTTTCCAAGAATGGAAAGTGGTTATTCCGTCCCGGAAGGCTATTTTGAAACCTTCGGTGAAAGGCTGAAACTTAGAATGGAAGTTGAAAGCCAGGACAAACCTTCCAAAAGCATGCTGGTTTATCTTAGGCCCGCACTCGGACTTGCTGCTGGCTTGGCCATTTTCCTTACCTTGTATCTCCATCCTTTTGACAGTCAAAAGCAGTCTGATCTGGTTGGTATGCAGGATACCGGTGATCTCTCGGCTATTGATCAGACAGATTCAATGGTCAGTACTTACACTTCATTAGTTTCGGATGTCTCATTCTTTTCGGCTCTTTCTGAGATGGATGAATACGATGCTTCCAAAATTTCTAAAGATGGACTGGCTGAATACCTGGTATCAAATTGTTCTGACTTTGAAATTCTTAATGCCAATAAATAACATGAGAACCACATTATTTGCCTTAATGATCCTCTTCTTTTCTATGCAGCTTATGGCTCAGAGACACATGGATCCAAAGATGATTGAGGCGATCAAAAGCAAGAAAGTAGCCTTTATTACTGAACAGGCGGGACTAACATCTCAGGAAGGTGAGAAGTTTTGGCCAGTGTACAACGAACTGGAAAAAGCGCGACTGGATTTAATGGATCGCAAAAGGGATCTTGAAGAATCGTCAGAAGACAAGTCGGTTAAAAGCGAGGATGCCTACAGGAAGCTTGCCGGCGAAATGGTTGGTGTGCACATGAAAGAGGCGAAGCTTATTGAAGAATACAATACAAAATTTCTCTCTATTTTGCCTGCCGAGAAGGTCGTAAAACTCTACCGGTCAGAGCGCAAATTCAGGTCTTACCTGATGCAGGAGATGAGAAATAAGGGCAATGATAAACCGGGGAAGTAAGGATAAAGTAAAAAGGATAAAGTAAAGGACGCTGCAATGGTGATTTGCAGCGTCTTTTACTTTTTGATCAAAGAGATAAAGTTCTATTCAGCTCGAATCCCACTTTATCCTTTTTACTTTATCCTTTATCCTTTATGTGGGAAATTAACAAGTTCGCTTCAATTGAGATTTGCTCTCCACTTTCCATGTCTTTTACGGTAACCTCATTTTTGGCAATTTCCGCATCTCCGGCAAGTACGACGAACTTGACTCCCTTTTTGTTGGCGTAGTTCATCTGCTTTTTCATCTTCTCTTCGGATGGATAAATTTCTGAAGCAATTCCTGCCCTACGAATTTGTTCCAGCAAGGGAAGACAATAGTTCTCCTCTGCTTTTCCGAAATTGATAAAGAGCACTTTGGTTGAGATGGTGTGATCCTTGGGGAAAAGATTTAATTGTTCCATTACATCGTAAATCCGGTCTGCACCGAAAGAGATGCCGACTCCGGAAATATCAGGCAGGCCGAAAATGCCGGTCAGGTCATCGTATCTTCCTCCTCCGGTGATCGAACCTATCTGAACATCATTGGCTTTCACTTCAAAGATTGCTCCGGTGTAGTAATTTAAACCTCGGGCCAGGGTAAGATCCAGTTCGACCGGGGTAGCTACATTCCCGGTTTTAAGGTAACCAAAGATGGTTTTTAATTCTTCCACTCCTTTTCTGCCGGTTTCAGTTGCCTTAATGACCTGTTCTATTTTGTCCAGTTTCTCTTCATTATTGCCCGATAATTTGAGAATTGGTTGAAGTTTAAAGATGGCAGATTGAGAAACTCCTTTTTCGGCCAACTCCTCATTGACCTTTTCCAAACCTATTTTCTCAAGTTTGTCGATTGCAATGGTGATGTCGATAATCCTGTCTGCTTCGCCAATGGTCTCGGCTATACCGGCCAACACCTTTCTGTTATTGATTTTAACGGTGACGTTAATACCAAGCCGGGTAAAAATCATGTCGACAATCTGAATCAATTCATACTCATTGAGCAGGGAGTTTGAACCAATAATATCGACATCGCACTGGTAAAATTCGCGGTATCGTCCTTTTTGCGGCCGATCGGCGCGCCATACAGGCTGAATCTGGTACCGACGGAAAGGGAAATTAATATCGCTTTGGTACTGAACCACGTAACGGGCAAAAGGTACGGTAAGGTCGTAACGAAGGCCTTTTTCGGCTATTTGAAAGGTTGTTTTCAGACTATTTTTTGCAGACAGATCATTTTCGTTGGCCTTCGACAGAAAGTCGCCTGAATTAAGAATTTTGAACAGCAGCTTATCTCCCTCCTCTCCATATTTCCCGGTTAGTGTAGAGAGATTTTCCATGGCCGGGGTCTCTATCTGTTGAAATCCGTACAATTTGAAAACAGCCTTAACAGTATCGAAAATATAGTTTCTTCGGGCCATTTCAAGCGGTGAAAAATCGCGCGTGCCTTTGGGAATCGAGGGTTTTTGAGCCATTTTGGAATGCTTTGTTGGATCGGCAAATTTAGTGATAATATCTAAAAAAAGAGAGTGCTTTGCGGGCACCCTCTTTTGGAATAATGACTATATATTTTTATTTGAAAATATATTTTATTCCAATCTGCAATTGCCAGCGGGAAGATATACTTTGATAATCTCTGAATGTTTGGGTAAGTACAGTTTGGGTTGAGCCACCGCCTGCTGTTCCTGACGGGACATAAGGCATTGTAAATGAAGCTTGGGTAGTGGCGGTAGGTTTACTAACCATATTCAAAAATTGGTATTGCTGATAGCCTAAAACAGTTGTTTTCTCTACTCCCCAATCTTTGTTAATAAAGTTACCAAGATTAACCATATCAAAAGATACCCGGATGATATTACGTTGGCCTTTTGATGTATTAACAAAGAAATCTTGTGTGAAATTCATATCCAATTTATTTACAAACGGAGCTACTCCGCCATTACGTTCAGAATATTCTCCTCTGTGTTGGCTCAAATAGGGGTCTTGTTTGATGAAATTATCAAGTTGGGCCCAAATCTCAGCAGGTGTACGTGGGTCGGATGTACCGTTTTTAACCAGTGTTATCTGATCTACTGTAGCTGGAATAAAAACCAAATCATTCAAGTTAATGCCATCGCCGTTTAAGTCACCATTATAAGTGTAAGAGAAACGGAAAGGAGAATAACGCTGGTAAACAAGACCAACGGATGAAGTGGTCATATTAAAGAATGACTTACTGTAAGTTGCAGATAAAAGAAGACGATTAGGAAAACTTCCTGCTGAATAACCAAGTTCCTCTGCATTTGGATTAATTGCCGGACGATATTGCCATGCAGATTTAGCCACAGAAGATGATCCGTCGGTAACACTTTTCGAATAGCCAAAAGTGTACGATCCGTTTACACTCAATCCTTTGAGCGATCCGTCAAAGTCTTTCTGAAGTTGCAAAGTTGTGTAAAGTGAGTTTCCTTTTGAAGTATTTTTCATCATTACAGCGGAGTAAGCCACATTGCTTGTAGAGGTTTTTGTATAGATGACACGATTGTCAACTCCTAACATTTTAAATGCATCTGCGCTACTATTGTCAGGTAGTGCAACATTTGAATGGTAGATGTTATTAATATCCTTATTATACAAAATTTCAATAGATGCAATCCAGCCATTCCCGAATTTTTTATCAGCGGCGATATTTGTTTTCCATAATGTTGGATATTTGAAATTAGGATCGACAAATGCAATATCTGCTTTAGGTGCAGTTCCGGCAGTTGGTCCATAATTCGGATTACCATCAAAACCGATATCTTTCAAAGCTCCTGATGGTTTTGATAGCTGAGCAAATAATAAGCCGTTGTTCCCTGCCTGATTAGATAGCCAGACATAGGGTGGCGTACCTGAGAAAATACCCGAACCCCCGCGAAGCTGAAGCGTATGATCACCATAAACATCCCAGTTAAATCCTAGGCGTGGAGACCAAAGGGGTGCCGTTTTTGGATATTTTGAAACATCTATTTTTGTGCCACCCTGAAAGGTTTCAGCGGCTAAACTGGCGTTTGGTAAAAGGTCAGTAAGAAAAATGGGCAAATCCATGCGCAAACCTAATGTTAAATTTAGATTCGGGGCAATGTTCCATTTATCCTGCCCATAAAATCCGAGTGATAATACATCAACTTTTGCATACGGAAATTCAGGTTGAAGTGAGTAAGCTTTGGTGAATTTTGAAGTTAAACTTTCAAATGTTCCGGGTGTTTTGGGACCGGCCAACCATGTACGATAAGAATCAACTTCTTTGTAAAAAGCATCAAAACTATTGAATTCCCAAACTCCGGCAAATGAGCGGGCATATCCGTTCAAAAATTTACGATAGTCACTTTGGGTTCCTAATGTAATACGGTGTTTACCAGTAATAAAGGTAAAATTGTCCTGAATTTGATAAATATCACTATTTAGTTTGTTATTGTAAGAGTTTTCTTCTGTTCCAACTGTTGTAGCAATGAGGCCACCCTTTGCATAATCAGAACTTTTAACACCTGTGGAATAGCTCCATCCGGCTCCATTTAAAATGTCAACTTGAGGAAAGAAACCTCCGTCCATATCACGAAAATCGCGAAGCGCTGAATAACCAATTTTCAAGGTGTTTGACATTTTATCATTGAAAGTTGTATTAAGGTCCGCCATAATAATGTTGAAATTACTATTGCCACGATAATAGGATGAAGAGAAAGGAATTCGATCTGCACTTGGACTACGTGAACCTCCGGTTGCACCTGATCCGCTGGGCATGTTTGTATTAAATGATTTCAAATAGAAATATTTAATACTCAATGAGTTTTTTGAATTGATATTCCAATCTAAGCGAGTTGTCAGACGGTCTGCTTTCGTTGGAACATTGGAAGTATTGTATGAACCTGGGTTGTAACTGAATTTATTAACAAGGTAATCCGAAAAAGTTTGAAGCGTATTTACATCAACGATTGATTGCCCGGAACCTTGTTGTCCCTTGGCAGGGCTTGGCTGCCAATCGATTGGAGATTCTTTGCGATCCATCTCCCCATTAATAAAAAAGAACAGTTTATTTTTAATAATAGGACCACCAACGGAGAAACCTTTTTGGTTGTAGCTATATTTTTGTCTAACTAAAGTTACGGTTTTCTGTTTGAGACCTTCCAAGTCCGGACTTTTAAAATAGTAATAAGCAGATCCAGTCCAACTATTAGTTCCACCTTTGGTTACAGAGTTAATACCGGCTCCGGTAAAGGCTCCGTTTCTTACGTCGTAAGGTGCAATCATAACTTGGATCTGGTCGATTGCCTCCAAACTAATCGGTTCCGTTCCAGAGGCACCTAATGAAGATGCAAGTCCGAAAGAGTTGTTAAATGAAGCTCCATCAACTGTAACGTTGTTGTAACGATAGGAGGTACCACCAAAGTTACCACCACTACTCATAGGTGTCAGTTTGGTATAATCAGAGAGTGACCTATTGATCGTAGGTAGTTTTTCAATAGATTCAGTTGTAAAGACTTCCTGAGCGCCAGTCCTGTTCGAGCTGAATTTCTGATTTCTTGAAGCTACTGCAACAATCTCACCGATCTCTGTTGTCTTTTCACTAAGGTTGAAATTCAGGGTGGCTTCTTCCCCTACTGTCAGAGATAGATTGCCGGACTTCTGTGCACTGTAACCAACGATTGACACCTCTATTTCATAAGGACCTCCGACACGCATACCACTGATATTGTAACGTCCATCGTTCAAGACAGAAGTTCCATAGACCGTTCCAGTCGGTATATGTTTTGCAATAACTGTTGCACCAATAAGCGGCTCTTTTTTCTCATCCAGAACCTTTCCACTAATACTAGCGGTAGTTACCTGTGCAACGACAGATGCAAACATGCTTGCAAATAGGACAAGAGACAAGCAGAGTTTTAAAAAGTTGTTTTTCATTAATGATAATTTTAATTACACATTGTTAGCTTAGACTTCAATAGGTTATATTCGTGATCTTTTATTTAACAATTATTAGTAAATCCGACTTGAGATAACTCATCCGGACAGTAGATTACTCTTTGTGGGTATTTTGCTCAAACGTCTCCAAATATAACGATACCTGTTGGTTTAATTCCATGACGGAAGTTAGGTGAGGTTATTTATTTATTAACATTTTAGCATAATTTATTAACATTTTTTATCACAATGGTGAATTTGTTCGAAATCACGAGCCCTAGTTATCTTCAAAATTGAATTTGTTGTCTGGATTATAGGAGGATTTTTTACTTTTGCATCTTCAAATGCAATACAAATGAGGGATACCTACTCAAAGATGATTGATCACTGTGGCTTTGTAGACTTACCGGTCACGGCTGGAATAGATTATGTCGCTGAAATAGACAGGTTAAAGAGAGAGAAAAAGGCGATTATTCTTGGACACTATTACTTAACTCCTGAATTACAGGATATTTCTGATTTTCTGGGCGATTCATTGGCCCTCGCACAACAGGCTGAGGCTACCACTGCTGATGTAATACTGTTTGTTGGTGTTCATTTTATGGCTGAAACAGCTAAAATTCTAAATCCTGGCAAGAAGGTACTTGTGCCGGATATGAAGGCCGGTTGTTCCCTGGCAGATTCAGCGCCAGCTCCTGATTTTAAACGATTCCTTGATCAGCACCCTGATCATATGGTGATTTCTTACATCAATTGTTCTGCTGAAATTAAGGCGCTCTCTGATGTTATCGTTACATCTTCCAATGCAAAAAAAATAGTAGAATCTTTTCCCAGGGATCAAAAAATCATCTTTGCTCCGGATAAAAATCTGGGTAACTATCTCAATTCGGTCACTGGTAGAGAGATGGTTTTGTGGGATGGCACCTGCATGGTGCACGAAAAATATTCATTGGAAAAGATCATAGAACTTAAAAGTGAAAATCCGGATGCAGTGTTGATATCTCATCCAGAATGTGAAAGACCTATCTTACTGGTTTCAGAATTTGTTGGTTCAACAACGGCGCTTTTAAATTACGTTACAGCTAGTGAAGAAAAAAAATTCATTGTAGCCACTGAAAGCGGAATTCTTCATCAGATGAAGTCCAAATGTCCCGATAAGATTTTTATGCCGGCGCCATCCATTGATGCAACTTGTGGTTGTAATGATTGCAGTTTCATGAAGTTAAACACACTCAAAAAGCTTTATCTTGCCTTGCTTTATGAGCAACCTGAGATCATCCTTAAGGAAGAGTTAATGGTCAAAGCAAAGATGCCCATACTCAGAATGCTCGAACTATCTAAATAGTTGTTAAAACGGCCTTTCCAAGGGGGAATAAATCACCAAAACACGAAATTCTCCCCGAAATTTCTTTTCTTTGTCAGGCTGTTTTGAGTCTTTCTCAAAGCAATCAATGAAACATTACTGTGAATGAGAAAAAATAATTTATTGCTTTACGTCCTCTTTGTTGCACTGGGCTTTACCGTATTTTCCTGCAAAAAAAGTAGTACTACAACAGAACCAATGGTTGTCCCTGCTAATGTCTTCAACGGCAGTATCAACATCTATTCCAGTGGCAATGATACTACCCTACAGCGATTCCTGAATGGAAAATACAATACAATCAAAGGCAGTCTGATTTTATCTTCCTCTGATGTAATTGATTACAAGAAGTATTTTGTGAATCTTGTTGAGGTGCAGGGATCTGTTACCCTATACAAAATTCCCAACAAGGATTTGTCCTTTTTATCTACTCTCAGGAACATCGTTGGAAATTTTCAAATCTCTTCCTGTCCCGAACTGATCTCTTTCAATGGAGTTGCTGCTCTGGATACGATTGGATCCTCTTTGATTGTTGAAAGAAATTCCAAGTTGGTGAATTTTACAGGATTGGAACAAATCCTGAAGGTTTCTTCGATTACCGTAACGGCGAACCCTTCGCTTGTCTCGTTTTCTGGCCTGCAGAATTTAACAACAATATCAGGAACACTGGGAATATACCAGAATCCAGTTCTTACTTCACTCATTGGATTAACAGGATTGACTTCCATAGGAGGGGATATGAACATTAGTGAAAATCCTAATTTTGTTGGGTTCACCGGACTGGACAATCTTCTTGAGATCAAAGGTACGCTCTCATTGACCACGCTGCCTCAACTTAATAGCCTGGCCAATTTTACTCCGGTCAACGATACAATTACCTCTATTTCGCTTGTCGATTGCAACGGATTGAGCAATTTACTGGGATTAGGTAATATTCCATGTATCAAAAGTAATTTGAACATTGTTTCATGTAAAAATCTTGAGAACTTGACCGGTCTGGCAAAAATCGATACCATCAGAGGAACTGTTATTTCTCAATAAGCTTGAAAAGCTCATCTCATTTACAGGCTTGAATGGTGTTAAATACATCAAAAAAGATGTCCGTATTTCTGAATGTTACAGCATGACAGGAATGACTGGTTTTGCTCTTCTTGATAGTATTGGCGGCGGCTTTTTGGTACAGGACAATGCCTCGATGGTGAATTTTAGTGGTTTTGGTAAGGTGAAAACAATCAGAGGTAAGGTGGAAATTCTTGAAAATGGTTCACTAACCTCCTTGGATGGTCTGGAGAATCTGAAAAATGCCCGCAGTTCAATGGATATTTATTACAACTCGAATCTAGCCGGATATTGTGCCATCAAGGCTTTGACACTTACTGGAACCGCTTACATCAGCCAGAATAAATTCACCCCTACCTGGACGCAAATCAAGGCAGGAGATTGTTCGAGATAGAATGAATTGAAAAACGCCCGGAAGGGCGTTTTTCAATTCATTCTATGATATCGGTCCAACCATGGACATCTTCTTCTGTTCCGTATTGTATTCCTCTTAGTTTTTCGTAGAGCTTTAAACTAATCTTTCCTGGTTCTGTGCCATAAAGATATTCTATGTTCAGATCGGCATCCAGAACCCTTTTGATTGGCGAAATAACTGCAGCAGTACCACAGGCGCCAATTTCGTCAAATTCTGCAAGCTCTTCGGCAGGAATTGGGCGTTCTTCAACTTCCATTCCCATATCCTTCGCCAGTTGTCTTAAACTCATGTTGGTGATGGAAGGCAATATGGAAGTTGATTTTGGCGTGACGTATTTGTTTTGTTTGATTCCGAAGAAATTGGCAGGACCACATTCATCAAGGTATTTTTTCTCCTTGGCATCGAGGTACAATACTGCAGAAAAGCCATTTTCGTGCGCTTTATGACCTGAAACCAGGCTGGCAGCATAGTTTCCGCCCACTTTAAATGTCCCAGTTCCTAGCGGAGCTGCCCGGTCGTATTCACGGTAGATGACCAGATCTGTTGGTTTGAATCCTTCCTTGAAGTATGGACCAACCGGCATCACAAAAATCATGAAAAGATATTCATCTGCCGGTTTTACACCAATTTGGGCGCCAGTACCTATCAACAATGGACGAATGTACAAGGAGGCGCCCGATTCAAATGGTGGAACAAACCTTTCGTTCAGGCGCACTGCTTTCTTCACGGCCTCAGTGAAGAGCGAGTCAGGTACTTCGGCCATCATGATCCCTTTGGCGCTATGGCGCATTCTTCTGGCATTCTCTATCATCCTGAATACCCGGATTTTACCATCTTTGCCCCGGAAGGCCTTTAAACCTTCAAAAGCCTCTTGTCCGTAATGCAGGGAAGTGGCGGCCATATGAATATTAAGTATCTCTGAATCACTGACTTCAAGTTCTCCCCACGCTCCGTTACGGAACCAGCTTCGAACGTTATAATCAGTTTTGCTATAACCAAATGCAAGGTTTTTCCAATCGATTGACTCCATGGCTGTATATATTTACCACAAAATTAAACTATTCTTTTGGTTTTTCAGTTTTTCGGTAAATCTTGTTTGAAATGTTTGAAATGTTTGAAATGTTTGAAATGTTTAACCCTTCAAACAATTTTTAAACCCTTCAAACTTTTAACGCACCTGGCTATTCAGTTATTTTTCTGACAATATCCATTACCGGACTCTTATTCGGAAGTTCATTGTAACCGACACACCACACATCAAGGTAAGGTTGCATTGCCTTGAACATGGGAGCCTCTCCGCCACCGTCCATATAAACAAGCAGTTCGGGATCTTTGGCTTTTACCATTTTTGCAAAGGAGACTAATTTTCAATTGTTCATTGTCTATTTTCAATTACCCGTCCCAAATCCGCCTTATTAAGTTATTAACAATTGTTAATAACTTAAGTTGATACATGGTTCATACAATTTGCTGAAAAAAATAGCAGGAATGGAATCATCATTATATATTTGATATATCAGGTCAGCCATAAAAGGTCACTCAAAAATGGTGGAAGCGGCCAAAAGTTCTTAATTGAGCTGGAGGACAAATCGAACGGATCGCAAGATCTGCATCACGGAAGGGTCGGAGTTCAGGATCACAAGGAGCAATCCGATGTTATCCGGGCCACCAAAAAGTGCTGAGTGTTCTTATCCATGTTGAAGCTTAGGAAACGCAACCCAAACGCAAGTTTCGGGCGTGCATCCAACGGCCGGCAGGAAAAAGGCACAACGTTCTTCAGGTAGTTGAAGCCAAAGGCGAAACACGGAGAGAGGCGCAAGTCTCCCGAAGTTTTCGAAGGAAACCAAAGTCTCAGGACGGCGGAAGTACCCGGAAAGCCGCTTCATCGCAAGATGGAAGAGCCGGAAGGACCGGAAGCAACTCCCTCAGGGAAGAGATCCGTAAGGATTTCCAATGGAGAGCCGGAAATTACAGCTGTAACAGGTTGTAACGGAAGGTATGGGTCGGAAAGCAGAAAACAAAGCGCAAGCACCGTCGAAGCAG
>Ga0172379_10004293_pt1 | contig 21276 bp, 14 predicted proteins | sample GrowelOW334metaG_FD_119756 | JGI IMG/M metagenome (GOLD analysis project Ga0172379, IMG submission 119756) | Groundwater microbial communities from an aquifer near a municipal landfill in Southern Ontario, Canada - Groundwater well OW334 metaG | ecosystem: Environmental > Aquatic > Deep...
TATTTAAACTACAATTTTTCAAGAATGCGGCTATAATATTTTAACAGTGCTTATAACAATTATACAAAGGCGGGCTATTGAAATTCATATTTTGTTCTGATTTCTAAGCCTTAAAATACTAAAAGGGAATTTTAGAATGAATAAGATTGAAAAAATTGCGTGTTTATTTTCCATGACAATAGTCATGCTGCTGATTTCGGCGAATAGCGCTCATGCTTATCTTGATCCCGGCAGCGGCAGCTATTTATTTCAGATAATGATAGCCACTTTTGTCGGAGTCGGGTTTACCGTAAAAATATACTGGAGAAAAATCAAGGAATTTTTTATCAGGCTATTTTTCAAATCAAAGTGAACGGCCAACAAAATATCAAATTATCAATTCCGCCGATCATGTTTCATTCCATGATTCCCGCGGGCAATCTTTTCCGCTTTAAGAACATGAGGTTAAACCGGTGAAAAAGCAATTTATCCTACATCCGTTTCTCATAGCTATATATCCCGCCCTTTTTCTTTACACGCATAATATCTCCGAATTGCGATTCGACGAATTCGCCGTTCCGGCGGCGATCATCCTTTCGTGCTCGATTCTCATATTTCTGATCGTCAACCTGTTTGTCCGGGACAAAAAAAAGAGCGCCCTTTTCGTGTCGCTTTTTTTGATAATGTTTTTCTCATACGGCCATGTATTCGAAGTTTTGGGGAGAGGCGCGCTCGGAATGACAAGGCACCGGTATTTTTTCGGCCCGTGGCTGGCGCTGTTGTTTTTCGGCTTCTACGCTTCCGTTAAAACACGACGCGACCTTACAAATATAACCTCGATTTTGAACGCCGTAACTCTGGGGCTTGCGCTGTTCTCAACATTCAGCATCGCAAGATTCGGATCGACGCTCGACAGTAAATGGATAATGAATTGGAACGAAGAAATCAAAAAGATCAGCGTCTTTGATAAAAAGAAATACGACAAACTTCCAAATGTTTATTATATAATATTCGACAGATATTCCAGTGAAAAGGCGCTAAAAGCGAATTTTGGTTTCGACAACAGCGATTTGACTGGTTTTCTGAGAGAAAAAGGATTCTATGTCCCTTCGGATAGCGTCTGCAATCGCCCCGGAACCATGTTTTCGCTGGCTTCTTCCCTTAATATGGAACACTTGGATTTTGTTAAGGACGCCTCAAAGCCGGAACTTTACTCGCCAAAATTATTTTATATGATAAATAACAGCAAAGTCATTACTATCTTCAAGCGCCTTGGCTATAAATTCATTCTTTTCGGAGACTGGTACTCCCCGACACGCACGAACCGGCTCGCCGATGTCACATACAAATTCGGGATTTCCAAATATATGGACGATTTCTCTTTTCAGATTTTTAATAAGAGCATCGCAGGCTATATGTATGATAAGGTGTTCAAAGTGCAGTCTGTAGAAAACAGTAAGCGAATAATATTCGATAAAATAGCCAAAATAACGGAAACAGCCCGCGGGGAAGACTCGCCGAAGCTGGTTTTTGTTCACTTTCTCCTTACGCATCCTCCATATATCTTCAAAAGAGACGGTTCGGGGTACACAGATGAAGAAAGAGCCAAGCTTGGCAACAAGGGCATGTATATCGAACAAATGATATACTCGAATTCATTAATGAAGAAACTTGTTGAAAACCTCATAAATAATTCCGAAGTTGAACCGATCATAATCATTCAGGGCGATGAGGGCCCTGGCGCCGGGAATATGAACATAAATAAGAACATTAATGAGCTAAGTTGCAGCATTCTGAACGCATACTTGCTTCCGAAATCTCATAGCAATGAGAATTTCGCTCCCTATGATACAATATCGCCAGTCAATACATTCAGGATGATTTTCAACAGATATTTCGGCGCAGACTACAAGATGCTTCCAGACACCTGCGACGCCCCATCTGATAATAGTCTGAACGATTGATTAAAGCCGTATGGTCGCATTTGTTTTGCAATCAGCCAGCGCAACCCGCCTCTTGCGCAAAAACACCGCTGGTAAAGAGAGAAATCAGAAATATCTATTAAACCGGGCCGCATTAACCTTCATAGCCGACTCAGTTTGTTATCTTTGCACTATCATCGTGACCGCTTCGCCGCCGCCGAGGCAGAGGGACGCTTCGCCTGTTTTGACGTCCCGCTTCTCCATTTCATAGAGCAGCGTTGTCAGCACGCGCGCGCCTGATGCCCCGATCGGGTGTCCAATAGCAACCGAGCCGCCGTTTACGTTGACATTCTCCGAAGTCAGTCCCAACTCGCGCATGCAGCACACTGTCGAGCCGGAAAACGCCTCGTTAACCTCGTGCAGGTCTATATCCTTGATATCCATTCCGGCGCGTTTCAAAACCTTCGGAATTGAATGTATAGGCGCTATCAGAACGTATTTCATGTCGAGTCCGGAGGAACCGTAAGCCATGATAGTGGCCAGCGGCTTGCAGCCGAGCGCTTCAGCCTTCTCTCGTGACATGACGCAGACCGCTGCCGCGCCGTCGGCTATGATCGAGGCGTTGCCTGCCGTTGCGAAGCCTTCCTTCTGGAACGCGGGCTTCATTTTCGCAAGCGCCTCGTAAGTCGTCTCGCGCGGGCCTTCATCCGTATCGAAAATGACTGTCTGCCCTTTTCTGCCCGGTATCTCGACCGGCATGATTTCGTCCTTGAAGCGCCCTTCTTCGACACATTTCACCGCGCGCTCATAGCTCATCGCCGCGTAGCGGTCCTGATCCTCGCGGCTGATTTTATATTTTTCGCTTATCAGGTCGTTGCTGATTCCCATATGGAAATCGTTCACAATGTCCCACAGCCCGTCGTGAACCATGCTGTCGATCAACTGCGAGTTGCCCATTCGGTAGCCGAACCGCGCTTTTTCAAGATAAAACGGCGCGAGACTCATTGTTTCCATTCCGCCTGCTATCACAATATCGGCATCGTTGCATTTTACCGCCTGCGCGGCCAGCATGATCGCCTTCAAACCGCCGCCGCACACCTTGTTTATCGTCACCGCGCCGGTTTCCCACGGCAAGCCCGCCTTAACCATCGCCTGCCGGGCCGGATTCTGGCCGCATCCGCAGGGCAGCACCTGACTCATAATGACTTCGTCAACGTCTTCCTTCTTAATCGACGCTCTCGATATCGCTTCGTTTATAATGAGCCCTCCGAGCGTTGTCGCAGGCATTCCCGAAAGCCCTCCGTTAAACGTTCCCAGAGCCGTTCTGCAAGCGCTGACAATTACTGCATCCCTTGAATTCTTCATAACATCACTCTCCTCATATCTACATTTTTGACAAAACGTACAACTTTAGCATTTCGGATTAACGTAACCGCCGTTCCCGCCGGCGCTAAAAATATTTAACGTAACCCGATTCAAGAAAGATTATACGTTTTTCCCTGAAAACAGCCTAATAGCGTCTGAATGCGCTTTATCGCCGTTGTTCCACGCTATGTTTTAGTCGAAATAAACGATAAAAAAAAGGGGCTTTGAGAAAAATTTCACAAGTTATTGACTTAAAGAAACCCTACTGGTAGAATCTCACAGGCTTTAATAACTGGGTATCATTACTACGAAATTTAATTAAATACTGCTGTATTAAATACGGCATAAAGCTACAGGAGGTGCGTTCATGGCAGAAGAGAAAAAAGGGTTCGATTCAATTTTGGTCGAACAGCGCACGTTTGCGCCCAGCCCGGAGTTCGTCGCAACGGCCGCAGTTAAGTCGCGGGAAGAATACGACAAACTTTGGAAAGAATCCATCACGGATCAGGAAGCGTTCTGGGGAGCGCGCGGAAAAGAAATGCTCGATTGGTTCGAGCCGTTTACAAAGGTGCTCGATTGGAATGCGCCGTTCGCGAAGTACTTCGTCGGCGGCAAAATGAATGTTTCATACAACTGCCTCGACCGGCACATCAAGGCCGGCAGAGGCGACGAACAGGCTCTCATGTGGGTTGGCGAGCCTGAAAACGATGAGAGAATTTTCACATTCAAGAGCCTTCTCGCTGAAGTCTGCAAATTCGCGAACGTGCTCAAGAGTCTCGGCGTGAAAAAAGGCGACCGCGTTTGCCTCTATCTGCCGATGATCCCCGAACTGGCGATTTCGATGATGGCCTGCGCCCGAATCGGCGCGATCCACTCGATCGTTTTCGGCGGATTCAGCGCCGAAGCCCTGCGCGACAGAATTCAGGACTCCGCCTGCAAAGTTCTCGTAACAAGCGACGGTTCCTATCGCTCAGGCAAGACGATTCCGCTGAAGAACAACGCCGACGCTGCGATGGCTCAGTGCCCGTCAGTTGAAAAATGCGTCATCGTCAACCGCACGAACAACGCGATCGAAATGAAAGACGGACGCGACATTCTGTGGAACGACGTTATGGCGAAAGCCGCAGACGTTTGCGAACCGGAACATATGGATTCTGAAGATCCGCTCTTCATCCTTTACACCTCCGGCTCCACCGGAAAACCCAAAGGCGTTCTGCACACACAGGCCGGCTATCTTCTCTATGTCATGATGACATGCAAGTACATCTTCGACATGAAGAAAGAAGACGTTTACTGGTGCACGGCGGACATCGGCTGGGTCACCGGACACAGCTACATCGTTTACGGGCCGCTCTCGCTCGGAAACAAAACAATCATGTTCGAAGGCGTGCCGAGCTATCCGCAGCCCGACCGCTTCTGGCAGATCGTTGAAAAATACAAGGTCAACATTTTCTACACAGCTCCGACAGCTCTGCGCGCAATGATGCGCGAAGGCGACAAATGGCCCGAAGGCCGCGACATCAGCAGCCTGCGCCTGCTCGGCACGGTCGGCGAACCGATCAACCCCGAAGCATGGATGTGGTACTACAAGGTCATCGGCAAAGAACGCTGCCCGATCGTTGACACATGGTGGCAGACCGAAACCGGCGGCATCCTCGTCGCCACTCTCCCCGGCTCCGGCGTTCAAAAACCCGGCTCGGCCGGACTGCCCTTCTTCGGCGTTGACCCAGCCATCCTCAGTGAAGATGGAACAGAAGTTTCCAGAGCCGGCGAAGGCGGCTATCTCGTCATGAAACAGCCGTGGCCCGGAATGCTCCGCACGATTTACGGAGATCCGCAACGCCTGACTGACACATACTTCTCCATGTTCCCGGGCAAATACCTGACAGGCGACGGCGCCATCAGGGACGAAGACGGTTACTACCGCCTCATGGGCCGCGTCGATGACGTCATCAACGTCTCCGGCCACAGACTCGGCACGATGGAAATCGAATCCGCGCTCGTTGCTCACGAAAAAGTCGCGGAAGCTGCTGTTGTCCCGATGCCTCACGAAATCAAGGGACAGGGCATCTATGCTTTCGTTACACTCAAAGCAGGCCTTGAAAAGAGCGACGCTCTGAAAAAAGAACTCAGCATGTGGGTCCGCAAGGAAATCGGCCCGATCGCGACTCCGGACGTCATCCAGTTCGCGGACGCGCTGCCGAAGACCCGCTCAGGAAAGATCATGCGCCGCATCCTCAAGAAGATCGCCGCAAACGATGTGAACGACCTTGGCGACACATCAACTCTCGCCGACCCGACGGTTGTCACAAGTCTCGTTGAAGAACGCCCAGGCAAATAAGCGTTTTCAACAACTCCGGCCAACAGCCGGAACTAATTTCGAAACAAAAGAGGCGCCCCTTAAAAGGCGCCTCTTTTTTATTGCTGTGGATTTGAATCATTCTGAATCAATATAGAGATATACAGATTTGCGCAACAATAGTTGTATACATTTGTATTAATGCGATGCATGAAGAAACAACGCATTGCTTATATAACTGTCATATTCTATTGAATGAAACGCGGTATTATATTCAGTCAAAAAAAGAATAACACGGGTTTACCGTGGATGAACGAGCCTTCCTGAATCCTGATTAGAAAGGATTCATGACAGCTTCATCTGAAGCTGTTGCGGGAAGGGCCACGGCTTTAGCTGTGGTAATCTATTCCATGCCTTCGATCTCAGTAACTAACGCTGAGAAAAGCGTGATGCTGTCCTTATTGGCGTTGCGCAGACGCTTTGCGAGAATCTTGGCAATCTCACGTGTTACGTACAGCCCGACCTTAGTATCCTCGTCACCGAGTCTTTCAAAGTCATCTTTTTTTATCTTGAAGCATTCGCAATCCGTGACGGCCATAACTGAAGCCGACCTTACATCGTCGTCCATTAGCGCGAGTTCGCCAAAAAAGACGTGCATGGCATCCGTCAGTTCGACAACGGTATAGTTTTCATTCTGAAGCGTTTTCTTCTCGATGCATACCCGTCCTTCGTTAAGGATGAACATATCGTCACCCTGTTCGCCTTCTTTTATTATGTATCCACCGTTCTTGAACTTTACAACCCTGATAATGCCGCCGATCTTTTCCAGCGCGAGGTTGTCTTCCGCAAACTTTTTGAAGATGCTGATCTTCTTAAGCTTTTCCCTTACTCTGTCATCCATCGGCTTCCTCTTTCATTAATTAGATCAGTTGCGAATAAGAGCGGTTATTCGTCCGGCGGGTTGAAAATTCTCGTGAATTTATTCATTTCTCATTAAAGCTCGTCTTTCAGTTTTGATGCAAAGAGCTTATTCCGATTATTATGCGCTTTGCATAGTATTCTGGCTCTATATACTAACATTATTCATTCTTTAGCGTAGGATCGTTTATTGGCTGGTTTCTTTGAATAAGAACCGCTAATGAATGTTTTGGCACAATATAGTCGTCATCCGGATGAATGTTGGGATGATTGCTGACAATTGATTTGACTTTCTTGAGATTATCAACGAGCTGTGAAATGTCCGCTGTTTTCTGCGCTTCGCGAAGGGCTTCTTTCTTATGTCTAAAAAGGCTTCCGACATTTTCAACCAGCCCAATCAGATTCGCGCCGCGATTTTCATTGAAATAAACCCTAAGTTCATAAAAAGTCTTCCCGACGAAATCCTCCGGAAATGGACACGTGGAAATTCTCGCTTCCGTTTTCATATCGAGTATATCGTTAACAACTCTTGAAATACCGGCCGAATCGCTCGAAATGGCGAGAATCAGCCGGCTGTACTCGTTCGTGTAAATAATTTCGTCCACATGCGCGCCGACAAGGTATCTTTCGTATTTCATATCCAGCAACTCAGCGCAAATGCGGATTTCACGGTTCATTGCATAAATTGTCATCGCCGCCATAACTGTTTTTGAGTCGATTTCGGAAAGCGAAGATTTATCATCGCTTTCATCCGCGAGAATAAATATTTGCTTGGCGGCTTTGACATTCGCCTTATTCAGCATGACCTCATTGTAATAATCTCCCCTTACAAAACGGACATCGCTGAGGAAAGGATTTTGCATTTTCATATCTTCAAAATGTTCCGGATCTATATTAGCGATAACGACAATATCCTTCGGCTTGAAGAACTGGCTGCTGGAAAGCATTGTCGTCAGTATCTGCGCCATGTGTTTCTTCCACCCGCAGATGATAAAATGATCGTCCATGTCGTTCATACTTCCCATCCCCCAGCCCTCCTTCAGCCTTCTCTCAACAAAAATTGAAGTAATCGTTGCGGATAAGATGGCGATCGAAACTATAGTAAACATAAGAAAAAATAACGTATATATCCTGCCGGGAATTGTGCGTGGCGTGTAATCGCCGTAACCGGAAGTTGATATTGTTACCAATGTAAAATAAATACTCGAAATAAAACGCCTAAAAAAGGTCGTATCTATATCAGGATTATACATTCCTGAATTTTTCTCGACGATCATCATGAAAACGGCGGTAATCAGCAATACGATAATAATTACAAAAATTACTCGAAAAAGACTGTTCATCCATAGTCTTTTCGAAAACAATTTAATCTGTTTTGTGAATCCGCCGCCGCTGAAAGACGACTTCCTGCCAGCCCATGAAGTTATCGTCTTTTTGCGCTGTGGCAGCGCCTTCATGGGTTTTCGGGATAGCGCATTATTCAGACATGAAGAATCAGTTTCATTATCCATCATTTCATTTCCGATCTAACCGCTATCGCAAAATATCCCGATTCCCTTTTTTCTACTACTTCTTTCCGAGATAAGTGCAGGCCTTCGGCACCGGGCGGCTCAAAACCTGCCCATGAGTTTTATCGTCGAAAGCCCCGGCTTTCCCAATCGCATCGAGCATGGTTGGAATCTGCTGTTCGGAAATAATCATGTTGCAGAATTCGCGAGCTATCGATATTTTACTGCCGGCTGAACCCGGCGGACAGAAATACTTCTGCCGGCTTATCGTGGCGCCGGCGGCGCCTACCGCCATCGCGGCTTTAACGAGGTCCTCGCCTCTGCCTTCGTTGCATATGAGCGTCATATCAATAAGTCCAAGAAGACAAGCTCGTTTAGACTCTTCAGTTTCTGCTGACCCCGAACGGCTGCGCCATTTCGCGCCGCCTTTCATTTCGTCAATTACCGAAATTATCTGCTCAATGCTTGCCGCGTGTTTCGGCATGCCTCGAGATATTTTCGTATTGATTATTCCTTTGTTCATCGGATAGAAGTAAATAAATCCTTTTCCTGGCTGATCCAGCTTTCCGACATCAATCATAAGATTCATAACAGCTTCGGCGTCATCTTTGTTTGTCACAATTCCAATGACTTCTTTATCAGCCGGTATAGTAATACGCAGCAGGCCGAGTTTGTCCCTGACACCCGTGCCGCGACCGAATGTAATGTTTGGGACGCATGTGCCTGTATCCAGAGCGACTCTGGCTACAGCGTTACCCTGACCTCTCTGGACTATGCAGCATATCCCGACTATATCCGACAACAGCGGGAATTCGGCGTCGGCTTTAAAGGCGGCCGCTTTGTTTTCAACACACAGGGCATGCGCCTGCAAAAGGTTTACTTCTTCGCTATAAGCCATTCCTCTTCCGGGAACATCCAATCCGCCCGTTTTTATCGTCTGAAACAACGCGGATTCAGCGCATTCCTGCGAAATAAGGAATGAGATTATTTCGACCGGGTCTTCAACGATTATGGATCGCTCAGCCCCGAGAAGACCTTTCTTTTCTTGCAGAACAGCGACGCGTCCAACTGCCATATGGCCGTCGGTTATCCCGTGGTCTGACAGAGCTTCGATGATAGGCGCCGCAGCGCCTCTATTTAGAATAGCGGTTATCTTGGATACTTTCTTTGAATTCTCCATTACGCAGCCACCTCCTTCTGAGTTGACTGCTCGACTTCCTTAAGCGCAGCCTTCCGTTTCTTTGTTACGCTCAATCCTACGCATAGAACAGCAAGTATGGGGCAAACGCTGGCCATTGCCAGTATTCCGAAACCCTCCACAACGCCAACCTGACCGCTTATGCCGAGACCCATCGCGAGCACCAGCGGCACAGTAATCGGTCCCGTCGTTACACCGGCGCTGTCCCAGCCGATATTGACAAATTCCTCAGTAGATATTTTTGTTATAAAAATAAGTAAAAAATAAGGGGGAGCCAGCATCCATACAAGCGGGAGATTCCAGATGATTTTCGCAACTCCGATAGCTATGCCGAATCCCACTCCTAAAGCAACCGTCTGCATTAACAAAGATTTCTTAAAAGCGCCGACAGTGAGTTCTTCAACCGTTAATCCCAACGCGTTCAAGGCAGGTTCCGCCAACGTGGCTCCGTATCCTAATATGAAGGCGAATATGAGAACAACGACTATGCCGATAATACCGCCGAACAGTGGCCCCTTTGTCGGGATGTAAGTATACTGCTTTGTATCGGGGTTGAACTGCTTATCATGATATGGCAGCGTTTTGTAATCGTTATTATCCTTTACGTAGAAGAATCCTGTTTTTTCGCCTTCCTGCGTGACGGCCGACTGAACCACTTCCGGATTGAAGTTACTGATTGTCTTTTTTTGTTCAGTAAGCTCAACTGCCTTAAAGGAAGAAGGCACCTTTCCGCCCACCTGATTCCCGAGCTTGGAAAGCCCCAACTCGATTCCTATGTTGAACAGCCCCATTCCAATTACTGCGAACGTCAGGCCTAAAAGTATCTCATCGGCCCTTGGCAGCCGTTCTCTTAAAACCAGAGTAAGCATTATGAGAAAAAAGATAGAGAGTGGAATAATCGCCTGCGCAGCAGCTTGTGTGTTTCTCTTTAAAATATCAAAAATGTCTATTCGTTCATTCGACGCAGAAGAATACTTCGTCACCGCTTCTCTTGCATTGTCTATACTTCCGAAAACTGCTAACTGCTGTTCCTTCGTGCCATAAATCGCAGCCCATTTATAGAGCGCGTCGCTTTTTTCGCCGAAAATTTTTGTTCTTTCTTTTTCGTCGGTCAGCAGTCTACGCATGTAATCAATCATTTTTCCGCTTTCGCCGTCGAATAGCGCGATCTGGCTTTTAGCAGAAGCATTTTTGAATGCGTAGCTGTACATTTCTTCTTTGTTGTTGAACAGGGCCGACGCCGCTTTACGATTATCCGGGCCAAAGAAATCCGCTTCGTTCATCGGCTTGGGCACAGAACCCATGAACATTGTCCCCAAAATTAGAACCGCGAGAACAGGAAAAACGGATGCAAGCGTTACAACGCCAAAACCGGCGGACCCGGAATCAGCGCTGCCAACAACGCGGCAAATGCCTATGCCCAATGCCAGCACGAGCGGAACCGTTACGGGGCCTGTGGTTACGCCTCCGCAGTCCCATGCAAGGCCGGTGAGAAACACCATGTTTGGATCGAAGTACGCCCATATTGAAAAGGCTGAAAGAACAATTACAAAAAAGTAAATAAACGGTTTAAGCGACCAGTTATACAAAAATCGCAGCATTCCGCACACAACAGCGCAACCAACTCCGACACCAACCGCATATACCAACAGATTGGAGTATTTATTGAGGATCAAAAAGAGAAGTGGCGCGTCCCATGCTTTGACCGATGAACCGGCAGCTTTGAGCACTCCTATGGCAGGTTCGGCAAATGTCGCTCCCATTCCGAGTATGAATGAGAAAATAAGAATAACCGGCAGTTTCGATTTTTGGGGGAGTTTCAAGCCGATCGTTTCTCCAAGAGGCATTAATCCGAGCATGAGGCCTTCCATGAAAAAGGTCAACCCGCCTATGACAAGCGCCAGACCTATGGCAATTACTGCAGCCTGCGCAATAGGGATTCCAAGTATAATCGTCTGGAACAGTATCAAGTATGTTATGATCAAGGCTACTGCCTTAATCTGATCCATAACCCTTGTTTTTACATACGGGGCCAACATGCTTAACTTCTGTTTAAAGCTTGTCTTTATTTTCCCGCCCGCTTGTTGTTGTGTCGCCATATTTTTTACCTTTCTTTGATTTTATATGTTAAACATAATTAATTTGCTTTTCTATTATATTTATATAGTCATATCAGTCAATAACTAATGGATTAATGAGTTCGATATCTTTTATACTGGAAGGCCTTCAGCCTATCCATTTTACAGGCAGGTTCTTTCTCGGTATCATTCTTTTATACTTGTATTTCGGCCATCCGAGAATCATCGCGGAGTGAATCGTGTTCGAGGCGGGAACCCCGAGCGGCTGTTTCAGCTTCGAGTCGATTCTCGCGGCGCCGACGAGGTAACCGATCCACGTTCCGCCCAGTCCGCTCGCTTCAGCGGCGAAGAGCATGTGGCACAACGCCGTCACGCAGTCATCCTTGCCGGTGAGCGCGCCCGCGCCGCAATGCGCAACGATCAGAACCGGCGCCCCGCGGAATATATGCAATTTCCCATGCCCTTCCGAATTCAAAAAACGTTTTATCGCCGTTCCGGACTCAATTATGTCCTTAGCCATTTTTTTGCCGGCGAACATCGCCACTATTGTTTCTCCAACCGTGGACCCCGCGAGAGATACAAGCCTGTCGAATTTCTTTAATATTCGCGTGTCGAGACTGTCTATCAACTCGCGATCGGAAATCACGCTAAATTCAACAGCCTGCGCATTGTGGCCAGTCGGAGCATGCCCTGCTATTTCTATCAGCTTTTCCAATAGTTCCCGCGAGACCGGTTTGTTTTTGAACTCCCGAACGCTGCGCCGGCTCATAAGCTGATTCTCAACTCCCGCGGCGATTCCTTCATCCACATCATTTATCATCCTGAATTCTTCTATCGAAAATTCATCGCAGGAAACAGCGCTTTCGGGGCACACCGCAACGCAATGGTAACATTTTATGCAAGAGTCCTCGTGAACGGGCTCCATTCCGGCTTCGACGCTTTCGATAACTAAAGCCGGACAAACCCCGGCGCAAGCCCCGCATTTCACACACTTTTCATTGTCTATCGCAATCATCAATTCCAACCCGGCAGTTTTCGTCTTTCCTTGAAATTAAAAATGGCCGCATCGGCCAATAGCTGCTCGCCTAATGTATTTTCAGCCCGTTGATTATAGCAGGATTTCACGACGGGGCGCAAATCATGCGCCATCGCAAACCACGCAATTTAACCTAATAATTTGAAAGTGGCGCCCGCCTGATATAAAATTCGGCAGAATTGAAAAGGAGCATCATTTCATGAAAAAAACATTTCGGGTTATGTTCATAACAATGATAGTCTCAATGTCAGCCGGCGCTGCTCACGCGTCAGACGCCGAAAGCGCCGCCGCTGTTTCTCCATACGCCACTCTTGATGTCGCGCGCGACGACAAAACCGGCGCGGTGACCTTAGTCCTTTCCACGCACGGCAAGACCGGCGGAGATACGACGCTGCGCAGAACCGTCGCCGACGGCGTCGAACAATGGGAAAAATTCAACAAATGGTACGAAGACCTGTTCGGCCTGACTTACCTCGATTCGGATTACAAGCGACTGTGGTCGCAACTTAGGAAACGCGGCGCGACGTTCGCGAAATACTTTGTAAACGAAGAAATGCTCAAAGCGCTCGACGGCTGCAAACTGCTCGTCGTCATAGATGAAAAATACCCGTTTCCGGCGGACACTTTTCGTTTCGGAGACAAATGGCTGTTCGAAATCGTTCCGATCGTCCACTCGCTTTCAGCAGGCGCGAAAGACCTTACAGACTCAACCGATTACAAATCGGCGCTCGTCATCGACTGCCAAGGACCAAAAGACCGCGAAGGCCGGGAAGCGCCGGACGTTTACGCTGACTTAGGCAAAATTCCGAACGTGAAAAGTAAACTAATCCTGAGCCTTAAACGCGACGAAACCGTGAAAAATCTCGAATCGAATCCAGCGGACGTTCTGCACCTCGCGACTCACGCCGAACCTGACGAGTTCTTCCCCGGCCGCAACCATCCGGGCATAAAAGCCACGGAACTCGCGGAAATGAAGCTTCCTTTCCGCATGGTTCTGTCAACCGGCTGCAACACCGGCAACCCTGTTTTCGCCGGCGGCATCCTTCACGGCGAAACGAAATTCATGATCGCTTCCATGTACATCACATCCGGGAAAGACGGCGTAATCTTCGGAAAAGAGTTCTATCCGATGCTGTTCGCCGGCAAAACGCCCTTCGAAGCGTTCTATGCGGTTAAGCAGCGCATCACCGGCAATAAATCCGACTTCCCTGACATCCTGAGATTTGCGTTCTTTGTGAAATAACGCTTTTCGGGCAGTCTTCAAGCCAAATGCGAAACAGCTTTTTAGGATTTTCGTAAACTGAGAAACTGATCGCGTCCGGGAATATAGTTTTGTCTCTAAAGCGCAGCCCGCAGCGGTGTCGCGCAGCGCTCCAAACCCGCTTATCGCATGACCTGCCGCCAGGCTTCAAGCCCGATCAATCCTGTCAATTACTCAATTATTCAATAACGGCAACATTGCCGTATAAGGCTATGTTCAGCGTTGATATTTAATGCGTAAAAGATACGTAAACTATGCGTAATTAGTGCGTAAAAGATACGTAATTCATACGTAAAAGGTGTGTAATAAGTGCGTAAGAAGTGTGCAGTAAACGCGTTTTTGAGCCCTCGAACAGCTTTTTATTGATCATTTTCATCTTTTTCGACGCATTTTTCATGCTTTTCGGTGAGTTTTTAAAACTTAATCTGTATACAATAGTTCTGTACTCTGAAACCTGTTTTTTTCTGCACTGTTTTTCCTTCTTTTCGCTGCTTGCTGGTTTGAAGCTTTTCGCTTTCTGTTGTTTGCTGTTTTTAAGTTTTGCTGAGTTCTCGGTTCTGGATTCTGGATTCTGTATTTCTGCCCTCTGCTGTTTTTCGCGCGAAGCGCTTTGGAGCGCCGCGTCTCGACACCGCTTTGTCATGTCGCGGTTTAGCAAGTCTTCATCACTAATATACAATTCATCTTAACCCAAAAATCTCGGACCGATCACAGCTACACCCTGACATCCTGTCAAAAATGGATTCCGGTTCTCCGACCGGAATGACGTTCTTTTTTGAGTTCGAATCCGGTATCCGAGGATAATAATGGATGAAGCGCAAAGGAAACCGTCCGAGGAGAAAAGAAATTGAAGGAGTGGCGGAGAATAAGGAAAATCAAGCTGACAGAATACATGAAAGAAAAGGCGGAAAAGCAGTAGACGGTAGACCGGGAAAGGAAAAGGGGAAAGGTGGTAGTTGGGGGCTGGTAGTTGGTAGCTGGGGAAAAGAAAAGCGTAAAAGCAGTAGACGGGGAAAAGAAAAAGAAGGAAGGCAGAAGGAAGGCTACGATATTTATAGGAATTGAGTTCGGCATTGCCGCGTCAGCCTTCGGCTTCCTCGCAATGACGCGCTCTCTTTTCGGAATTGCTTCCCCTGTTAATACATGCAAGGGCTGGCTAAAAACGCTATGCTCCTCGCAATGACGGATTCTGCGGGAGCATCGCCGTATCCTTACGTTTAACCTACAAATGAAAAACACTGCCCCTGTTTTGTGAAAAGTGTCCTAACTGGCGAGACATCAACTTTATTCTACAATCAAAACCATTTATTTCTACTTGGTTTCGACGACCTTGAACACGGCGATCCGGTCTATCCAGAATGACGATTTGCCGTACCAGAAAACCCGGAATTCGTCTCTACTATATTTCGGCTGCCTGAACGCCAGAGAAATATCGGCGTACTTTCCGGCTTCCGGGAAATCGGCGCCTGAGATAGTCTTCTTCACCTTGGCCTGCGCGAGCGAAGGAGCTTCGACCGGAACGACGAATACATCGAATGCGGCGACATTGCCAGGTGTCTTTTCGGCAACTTTAACCCTGAAACTGACGATGTAGCGGCCTTCAGGCAACTGCTCGTACGGGCCGAACATAAGGTGGTCGTTCTCTTTGTCGAACCCTTTCACGGCGCGCCATGCGACGGCGTTTCCGGCATCGGGATCGTCAACACTCATTCCCATTTTGTGGGGCATGGCCTCGGCCTCCCACACTTTATACAAAGCCACTTCGGCGCCTTCGAATTTTGGAACCGAAGGCATGACTTCAAAGGGCGCTTTTTTTGTGTCCCTGCGTCCGCTGTAAGACAGATCAAGAACGGCAAACCCGTTTGTGACCACCTGCGGCGTATCTATTTTCACTTGTATGTCCTTGGTTTCGCCGGAATTCAATTCGACTGTCCGGGTCACTGGCGCAATTCCCGCTTCTTTAGGAAATGTGATCGTAAGATCCACTTTTTCCGTGGTTTGCCGCGTGTTGCTCAGCTGGAAAGTCGCGGTGGAAGGCGAACCCTGAACGAGAAGAATGCGGCCCGGCGGCACAATGGAAACCTTATTGCCGAACCACGGCGGAAGGCTGACGCGGAGAGTTTTTATCTCGTAAGGCGTCATGTCGAATTCAAGCGTGTTTTCGTCCGTGAGCGTGATGGCTTTGGAGTCTTCGTTCCATTCCATCATGTCGATTTCGCGTGCGCTGAGGACGCCGCCGCCGAACGTCAGCCTCACTTTGGTTTTAACGCCGTTTGTTTCGTAAATGCGCACTATGGCGTCTTCGCTGTCCTCGTGTTTTTTCACCACGCTGACTATGACGTTTTCGGGCGAAGCTTCGAGGAAGGAGAGCGATATGGGGAACTCGCCGCCGTGCGAAATATCGCGTCTGACTATCAGAGGGTTGTTGACGTCGTTGCTCATTCGCTGGGTCAGCCCTTCCCTCCATCCGCCTTTATGCGGATAGAGAGAATAAAGCATTCTCTGATCGTCGAATTCCGCATGGCCGATGAGGCTCAGTTTAATGCTGTTGCCAACGCGGTCGCCGCCGTATTTGCTGTCGTTGATAATGCTCGCGCCAAAGCCGCCGCCCGAGAGGTCCTGCCAGCTCAGCGTGGGTTTTTCGAGATCCGTTTTTTTGTCGGGGCTCTCCGCGTAGCCATATGGCCCTTCCGTCGTGTAGGTTCCGTCGGCAACGTTGAGCTTGAAAACGACTCGGAGGTAAGCCGGACCGCCAGACATGTATTTGTCGCTCCACACGTATGAATCTATGCGGTTGACGTTTGCATAAAGGATGGTGTCCTGAAAAATCACTCCGTGCTGGACTCTGATTTTCACGCGCACCGGGCCTGATTCGACGACCACAATGCTGTCGGCGTCCTTCAGGTCCGCGCCCCATTCGCGAAAGCGTTCTCCGTACGGCCACGCGTCCTTGTCGGCGGCGCCGAGGATATTGCCTCCGCCGTCCAGAACTTCGCGGTTGTTCGATTTGTCAAAGACGCGTTTCCAGAATCCGGTTTTGGAGTCGATTTCGAGAATGAAGAATTTATTTTCGAATATCAGATTTTTCGGATCGGCGGTGAGTCCGGTGGGCTTGACGCCTGCGGTCTTATCGGCGGAAACAGCGCGGAACAACATGAAGCCTACGGCTGGAATATCGTCTGCTTGAAACACGAGTTTTTTTCTGCCGTCGGCGCTGATTTGAGATGGGATCGGGCGGCCGTCTCCGTCAACAACGCCGGTGTCCGCCGAACCGCCGAAGCCGCTCAAGTCAATTTCCACAACGCCCGAGCGCGGCCAGGAGAGAGAGTTGAAAACAAGCAGCGGCGTTCCGCTTCCTTCGGTGTTGACGTGCGAGGAGATGTCGAGGAGCGCGCTGTCGAGCGCTGTGTCGAAAGAATTATAGGCGCTCTGAAGATCGTTGCGCGCTATGCGGACGCCGTCCCACGTAAAGTTGCCCGGCAGATTATCGTGGTGTTGCCAGACAAGGAATTTTTTCAGAGCGTTGTTTAAATCCTGCTGCGGGTAATTGAACAGGCCGGATTCGCCGCTTTTGCAGCCCCCGAGAAACGATTCGGCGTGTTCCTTTGAAAAATTGAACCGGGACGCCCGCGCGAAAAGCGCAAACATTTCAGCCTCCATCAGAAGGTTGATGTTTTTGCGGTTGTACAATTTTAAGAACGGGCGATGGATGAGTATGCCGGTGGCGCTGATCCCGTCTGACGCGAGCGTGTAGCCCTCCGCCGTGAGCGTGGTTTCGGCTTTCACGTTCATTTTCTCCGCCTGGCCGAAGAAGTCGATGAACCGTCCGCAGGAATCCGCGCCGCCGCAGACAGCGGCCTGATCGAGCGCGGGGCCTCCGCCGCCGTCGCCGGCGCCATAGTATTTCAACGAAGGAGTTGTGCTGGAGCATCCGCAGTTCCCCTCGGGGCAGTTGAACCAGTAATCAGTATCGTGGCTGAAGATCTTTGTCCCGTCTATGCCGCGCCACCAGAAGAATTTTCCGTTTGTATCCTTCAGGCCCCGGGCGAACGTGTAATACTCGATCCCGCTCTTTTTTGCGATCTGCGGGAGGTTGCCTCCCGGCCAGGCGCCGTACTGGTCAACGTCGGAACCGACTTTGATTTCATAGCCGAATTTATCGCGCACGTAGCGCTTTCCCATCAGCCATTGGCGCACGAAGCTTTCGCCGTCCTCCAATTCGACCATCGGGTCAACCCACATGCCGCTTATGGGTTCCCAGCGGCCTTCCTTGATTCTGCTCCGAATCTGCGCGTACAGGTCGGGATAGTATTCCTCCATCCACGAATACATCATCGGATTATCGAAACTGAAAGTGAAATTCGGATAACGTTCCATGTTCGTCAATTGCTTAACCGTTGTATTCCTCATTTTATTGATGCCTTCGTTCACGCTCCACCGCCACGAGACATCGAGGTGCGCGTATCCCATACCCGAGCATTGCGCAACCGCGACGCGCGCCGGCAGAATGACCGCCAGCGCCGCGGCAACGAACAGTAATAAAAACCTGGCAGGAACCAAAACTTTGCGAATATCTGTTTGTGGTCCGCGCAACCGCGAATCCTGTTTTCTTCGAAATAAACTGAATGTTTTTCCATCGGCTGACGTTTTCATTATTTACTCCCCTCGCGAAACGGCTTTTAATGCTATTCGTATCATAAGCTCAATCGCTACGCGGTATTTTAACAAATATGCGCCTGTTTTTCACTGGAAGAAGCATAAAAGCATTGCGATAACGGACAGTCTGTTTATTGTTGTCTGTTTGGCGAGACTAAGAGATGAAGCTTAAACAATACGAGAGAATAGCTTCCTTACTGGCGTATAAACAGATGGGTTTTCATACATATTCTTCCATTTCAGGGTTTGCAGGCAAAAATAATCGGGTTGCGCCCCCGAATATATTAATTACTGCCTGCCTTCTTGAATTGGGTGATAGTGGAGTCGAACCACAGACCTCATCATTATCAGGGGGGGGGCAAAAGTCGATTAAAATAGCGTTTGTCGGCTGAAAACGATTTGTGCTATGATGATATCCGGAGCAGACATGAAAAGCTATTTGATTTCAATCCTTTTATTCTCACTTATGGTTCTGTGCCGCCCCTGTTTCGGGGCCGCCAACCCGTGGAATATCCCGCCTGCGATGGTTTTTTCAAGCTATCATTTCGACCCGGACAAACCGCTCGCCGACAGAGTGACGCAAGCTCCGGCCTTCGTGCTCGACTTTCTCTCGAGATTCAACACCGTTTATCTCAAAAATAACGGCCTTAAATATTCCGCTTACTCGCCAACCCCGGCGGAGCTTACGGAAATAAACAAGTACATAGACGCGTTGCCAAAAGGATTCAGGGACAAAATCGCTCCCCATCTTCTCGGGATATATTTCGTCAACAACTTTCTCGTCAGCGGAATCACGCATTACGTGCGCGGCGAAGATAATAAATTGTATTTTTTCATAGTACTAAGCTCGGACGACCTCAAACTCAGCGCATCGGAATGGATCACGAAAAAAGAGAGAAGCTGCTTCATACCCGACCCCGCGTACGAACTCGAAATAAGCATCGGCGACGGCGGCGCATCGGGTTTCCATTACATATTTTATCATGAGATAATGCATGGCTATGAATACGTCGAAAGAATAATGCCTGGAGAAGGATTGTTTTTCAACGGAAACAAATCCATGGCGCACGAAATGAATGCCAATAACGCGGCAATCGAATATCAGTATATTGACCCGTTTTGGATACAATACGATAAGCCGGTTAAAAAATTTGATTTTCCAAGCAGAGACAAAATCACTTTCTACGGATTAAAAAACGGACCGCTGATAAAGATGTCAGATGCGCCGGATATTTACAAAAATCTTGTCGAAAGCCCGTTCGTTTCGCTGTACGGCTCAATGGATTTGAGTCAGGACTTGGCGGAATATTCAGCCATGTACATGCACGTCAAAGTTTTAAAGCTGCCGTGGACGCTTACGATCAGGAAAAACGGAGAAACAATTTTTGTGATGAAAGACCTCCTCGACCGCGAGAACGTAAAAAATCGCGCTGAATTCATAGCAGACATTTACAAATAGAAGCGTTACATTTTCAGGGCTGATAGCGCCGGGATGTCCATGCTAATTATAAGGCTTCATTCAATCGGTTTCATGAAGAAGCGTTTCGGAGAAAGCATTTTCGGACCTGAGCGGCGGGCGATGCCGACGAGCGTTTGCATTGCGCGCGAGGCGGTGAGCGACAGCTTCGGGTCCTCGCCGGCGGCGAGCTGGACCATCTGCACGAGCGGGTACAACGGCGGCGTCCACCGTTCGAACTGTCTCATAATGGCAAGCGAGATCAGGCAGCCGTGGCAGTATGCGGCGGTCATGTCGGGCTGCGGGGCGCGAGTGTCGTTGAGGCGTCCGAGTCCGGCGCGCGCGAGGTCCACGATGCTGTACCGGGCGCAGCCGCCCGCGATTCCGCAGCAGTGCGATTCGGTAGTGGTGTTCTTCATCTCGACGACTTCAGCGCCGATCTTCTTTAGCAGCCGGCGCGGCGAATCGTACATCTCGCTATCCATCATTTTCGCGTGGCAGGAGTCCTGAATTGTCACTTTTTTATTCAGCGGGTTCGTAATTTTCAGTTTTCCGCTGTCGATCCGGTCTTCGAGCCAGTTTGTTATGAACTGTCCTTCGACGCCGAAGTCGATGCCGTATTCGCGCGGGTAGATGTTCATCACCATATTCATGCAGGCGGCGCAGATAAACACGACTTTACGGCCCTTGAGTTTCGAAAAAACCTTTTTCAGTTTTTCGCCGGCCTGGCGCCCGGTGTCGAATATGCCCATCCGGTAGTACATTTCCCCGCAGCAGTACTCGAGGGAGCCGAACGCCGGCAGGCCGTCGAATATGCCGGACCGCAACACGTCCGCGATCACGAGCGTGTTGCAGCCGGTATAAAGCACGGTGTCGGAGTCCGGCGGGGTTTTGATTTTTTCGATTAACGCGGACTCCTCAGGCGTGTAGCGCATCTCCGACCTGAAATTCGGGAACTCGTGCGGCATCAGATAGCGGGCCTTTTCGGGGACGCCGTATTTCTCGTAGCGTTCCATCCATCTGGAGCGGATGAGCGAGTAAGGCCGGCAGCCGTTCGGGCAATAGAGGTCGCAGGACCAGCAGCCGATGCAGCGGTTCATCACTTCGCTCCGCTCGCCCGCGCGCAGACGCCTGATCTCCTCTTTAGCGCGTTCCGGCGTATATTTCAGATAGTGGCATTTCGAGAGGCAGGTTCCGCACTCCTCGCACTTTTCAGCGTCATACACCTGTGTCGGATCATCATATTTTTTTTCAGCCATAGCGGTTCAGTTGCCCTTTTAATTTTTATATAAGTGTAGAATATACCATAATGATGCCATTATTGTGCATGTAAATGGGATAATATTTATAATGGATAATGGCGATATTGTCCGTGAATGACGGTTGAAGATGGCGAAGAAGAGCGAAAAGAAACGAAGAGGCGGCAGGAAAGCGCTTGTCGCGGCGTTTTTACTTATCGTATTTTTCGCATGCGCATGGGTCGGGTTGCGATACGCGCTGATGGCCGGCGGCGTGGCGAACCGGGTGAGGAGTGAGGTTGAAACGCGGCTTTCCCCGGCGCTGAACGAGCCGTTGCGGATGGGGAAGCTGCACATCGACA
>Ga0172379_10004294_pt1 | contig 21271 bp, 26 predicted proteins | sample GrowelOW334metaG_FD_119756 | JGI IMG/M metagenome (GOLD analysis project Ga0172379, IMG submission 119756) | Groundwater microbial communities from an aquifer near a municipal landfill in Southern Ontario, Canada - Groundwater well OW334 metaG | ecosystem: Environmental > Aquatic > Deep...
ATTATTTGTCGGCTCATCAAGAAGCAAAATATCTGGCTCTTGGATCAAAGCAGAAGCTAAAAGAAGCCGTGCTTGTTGTCCTCCTGAAAATGAAGAGATGATTCTCTCGTGCACTTTTTCATGCCCTTTCAAATTTACAATTTCAAGTACATCATCGATACGAGGATCAATATTATAAATTTTTTCCTTAAAAGATTTTTCAAAGAATTCACGGACAGTTAGATCAAGGTCATCGCGAGGAATAACTTGGCGAGACAATGCAATAGTCGCACGCTGAGCTAAGTGGATTTGTCCATCTTCTGGCTGTTGCTCACCCGTGATCAAAGAAAAAATAGTACTCTTACCAGCACCGTTTTGTCCCATTATTGTAACTTTCATATGACGTCGTATACCAAAATCTACCGAATCCAATATCGGCTTATTATGTCCATATTCAAAGGAAACTTTTTCAAAACGTATTACTACTTCTCCGTGTACCATAGGCATTTACTTTACATCATTTTAGGCAAAATTGAAAGAACATGATCTAATCTATCTTCAATGTATTCTTTCTCAGAGAATTCCTTATCTCCTTATAATCCGTAATTTGCTTCGCTACTAAATTCCAAAAATTTTGAGAGTGATTAAATTCAGCTAAATGACACAATTCATGCACTATAATATAGTCCGCCATTTTCGGAGGGAGCAAAGCTATTTTGTAATTAAAATTTAAATTCCCCTTTCTTGAGCAACTCCCCCAGCGAGTCTTCTGATTCTTTATTGAAACTCTATTGTATTTAAGATTATAAAAAGTATTAAAATATTCCAACCTGCTTTTAACTAGTTCAAGTGCAACTATTTTATATTTTAAATAATTTTTATTTTTAATTTTTCTTTTTTTACGAATAACTTTTTTGTATTTTAAATGAAAAAGTATTTTAAATATGCTATTCATGTAAATCTATAATAACATAAAACCCGCACAGCTTTCGCTAGTGCAGGTTTTATTTTTTGATTCAACTTTATTAAATTATTTCTTTTTCTTTGCTACTACTTTTTTGGCTGGAGCTTTTGGTGCTACTTTTTTTACTACTGCTTTTACAGCTGGAGCTTTTTTTGCTTCTACTTTAGCCATAACAGGAGCGACTTTTACTTCCATTTTAGGTTGAGCTAGTTTCTCGATAGCACTTGTTAGACGATCAAGCTTACTATTCATTTCACTCAATAACTTCTTTGTATCGTCTGTTGCTGGAGCGGATACTGGCTTGCTAAAAGATGGCTTGTCGTTAAACTCTCTTCTTGGTGCTCTGTCGCCACCAAAATCTTTTCTTGGTCCACGATCATCATCTCCTCTTTTACTACTAAAACAATCAGAGCAATAAATAGGCTTATCGCCTGATGGACGAAAAGGAACTTCACAACTTTTTTGACATTCATCACAAACTGCCTTATGCATAGTGACAGGACCGCGGTCGCCGCCTCTATTGCCACCAAAACTTGGTCGGCCTCCACCGTTGCCACCTCTAAAACCTCCACCTCTATTACCTCCTCTTGAAAAATCTCCCATAAATTTTATATTGATGACTTGCCCACTACTGGACAAGTTATTACTATTATAGTCAAAGTCTATCCTTTTTTGCCTTTAAAAGCAAGGAGATATTCTCACAACTTAAAATATGATACAATTATTAAATCTTATGGAAATTTTTTTCCACAACATTATCAATTTTCTAGAATCTTCAAAATATGTTCTGCTTTTTATAGGCACCATCTTTGAAGGGCCAGTGGTAATGGTTGCGAGTGGATTCTTGTACAAACTTGGTCAATTTGATTTTGTTCCGATGTATCTTTGTTTAGTGGCCGGAGATTTTACCGCAGATATTGGGTGGTATTCTTTTGGTAGATTTGGAACCCGTAGTGCAATATTTAAGTATGGACACTTCGTCGGAATTACCCCAAAAATATTAGAAAAAATAGAAGTCCGTTTTAAAAAATACCATCAAAAAATTTTGATCATTTCCAAACTCACCATGGGACTAGGATTTGCTTTGGTTATTCTAGTCGTCGCTGGAATATTTAAGGTTCCTTTTAAAAATTATGTAATATTAAATTTGGTTGGCGGTTTTGTTTGGACAGCATTTCTTGTTGCCATTGGGTATTTTTTGGGAAATATTTTCTTGCTTATTCCAGAGTCAGTAAAAATAATATTCTTATGTGCTACAATAATAGCCATAATATTTGGTCTAAAGTATATTAATACTTATCTAAAGAAACAAGAAATATAATTTTATGATATCAATTATTATTCCTACCTTAAACGAAGAAAAAATATTAGAAAAAACTCTCCAGTCATTAAAAGAATTTCATGGAGATTATGAAATTATTATTTCTGATGGAAAAAGTAATGACAAAACTGTAGAAATAGCTAAAAAATACACAAGTAAAGTTGTAATATACGATGGTGCGGCTCGCCAAACTATCGCAATGGCTAGAAACCTAGGAGCATCAATCGCGTCTGGAGAATACTATGCATTCATTGATGCCGATATTTTTATTCCAGATATAAATAATTTCTTTACCAAAATAATTAAAAATTTTAATAAAAATAATAGATTGGCAGGAATGGGAGTTTTTTTTGATGTTACACCTGAGGTTGCCACAATGTCTGATAAATTTTTCCTTTGGTTTTTCAACTGGATGTTTTATGTTCTTAATAATATTTTTCATTATGGAGCTCTTCCTGGTGAATTTCAATTTGTAAAAGCAGATGTTTTTAAAAGATTGGGAGGATACAATGAAAAACTTGTAGCAGGAGAAGACAATGAATTTTTTCGAAGATTATCTAAGGTAGGACAAACCCGTATTGATTCTACTTTATCTGTTTTTCATCCATTAAGAAGAGCTCACAAAATGGGCTGGCTTTCCTTAATCAAACTATGGACACTAAACTCAGTAGCGATGATTTTCTTTAAAAAGTCTTGGAGTAATGTTTGGGAAGAAGTGCGTTAATTAAAAAATATATGAAAATAAGCTTAATCATACCTGCACACAACGAAGAGAAATATATCGAGAACTGTTTATTGAGTGTTCAAAAAAATGGTAAGGATTTTTTTGAAGTTATTGTAATAGACAATGTAAGTACAGACAAAACAAGTGAAATTGTAAAAAGCTTTTCTTTCGCTCGTGTGGTACATGAATCACAAAAAGGATTGCCCTTTGCTAGAAATAGAGGAATTAAAGAAGCCAAGGGGGATATTATAGCTTATGCTGACGCTGATACCCAAATACCAAAAGGTTGGGTCAAAAAAATTATAAAAGAATTTCAGAAAGATAAAAAAATGGTTTCTATGAGTGGCCCTTATATATATTATGACGTTTCAATGCTACAAAAAATTCTAGTTTGGATGTATTGGATAATACTAGCTTGGCCTTCATATTTATTTATTGGGTACATGGCTGTTCTTGGAAATTTTGTAGCTAGAAAAGATGCACTAGAAAAAGTAGGTGGCTTTAATCAAGATGTTGTTTTTTATGGAGACGATACTGACATATCAAAGAAACTTCACAAGCTTGGTAAGGTTAAATTTTTTCAGACATTCTATATGTTATCATCAGCAAGAAGGTTAAAGGGCGAAGGTATTCTTATCACTGCTTATAGATATGTAATAAATTTCTTATGGATTGTATTTATGAATAAACCTAAAACAAAAATTTATAAAGATATCAGATAAAAACATGAAACAAAAAATCAACGATTACAAATCATACTTCACGGACAAATACTTTTTAAGGTCTTTTTTCTTGTCTCTTGTTTTTTTAGTGATAAGTCTAATTGTTAATTTCTATGCTGGCACATATGCAACAGAAAGAGCTAGCAACTATGTGACCGATATCATACTATCAAACATTCCAGTTTTTGATTTAGATGGAGTTTTCATTTGGGGGTCATTTATACTAGCTTCATTTATTACTCTTATTTGTCTATACAAACCCGAAAGAATTCCTTTTACCTTAAAAAGTATTGCATTATTTGTAATAATTAGATCATTGTTTATAACACTCACTCACCTAGGTCCATTTCCTTCACAGATAGCAATCAACTCCGACCTACTTAGTAAAATGTCATTCGGAGGAGATTTATTCTTCTCTGGACATACTGGGTTACCATTTCTTTTGGCGTTAATATTTTGGAAAAATAAAATAACAAGATATATTTTTTTATTTTTCTCTATAATGTTTGCTATTGTAGTCTTGCTGGCACACTTGCACTACTCCATAGACGTACTCGCTGCATTTTTTATAACATACTCAATTTTTCACATTGCCGAATATTTATTTAAAAAAGACAAAAAAATGCTAGACAGAGTAACTAGCGAAGAAAAAATACTCTAAACCAACTTATTTTATTTTATTTATAATCTCGTTTGCAGAACTCCCTTTTTCATAAATTATTAGACCATCTTTATTTTTACTCCAAGTCTTTTGAAGACTGTCTAAAATCTTCCACGCTTCAATAATCTCATCACTCGTAGTAAATAAGCTATGATCAGAATTGATGGCATTGAAAAGTACTTGTTCATATGCCTCGGGCAAAACATTATAATGCTCTCGGAATTTAAAATTAAGATTGTGTGGTTTTATATTGTGTTCATATCCCGGCTGCTTGGCCCACATGTTGAATTGGATGCCCTCTTCTGGCTGAAGATGTAAAATTAATTCATTGGATTCATTGTCTTTGTCTTTTTTATATAAAATTTTTATTTCCGTAAATTTATCTTTCAAAGATTTACCCGTAGTAAGAATAATAGGAACACCAATCCATCTTTTATCTTTAGATTCTAGTTTGACAGATATAAAAGTTTCAACTCCACTCTCTTTATTTTTTACTTCATCCACATATCCTTCATATTGTCCCCTTAAAGCATTTTTGATTTTGAGATATTTTAATGCTTTTAAACGTAAAGATGGAACTCCTTCTAGATTATCACCCCTTGGTAAATCCATGAGAATAAGAGCAAGCAACTGAAGAAGATGACTTTGAAAATCTCGCAATGCTCCTGTCTGTTCATAAAAGTTTGCTCGTCCTTCTATTCCAATTTTTTCAGAAATATTTATTTCTATCCTTTCAATAAAATCTTTATTCCAAGTTTTTTTGAAAAGAGAATTTCCTTCACGAAAAACTATAATATTTTGAGCTGTTTCTTTGGCTAAATAATGATCAATACAATAAACTTGCTCGGATTTAAAATGTTTATTGATATGACCAACCAATTCTTTTGCACTTTTTAAATCTGTTCCAAAAGGTTTTTCCAATAAGAGTTTTGTATTTTCTTTTTTCCCCAAACCAGACTTGCCAATAAGTTCGATGATTGATTTTGAAACATTTGGAGGAACAGAAAGATAAAATAAATGTTGAGTAAAATCTCCAAATCTTTGGTCTAAAATGTTTAAATATTCGTCCAATCTTTTATAATCTTTCTCATTCTCTAAATCCATTTCAAATAATTCTGTATTATCTTTTAAATAACTTTTATTATTTGTATTCTGCAACAGCCATTCTAAGTTAACATTTTTCTGTCTAGTCACCCCCACGATCTTGAATTGTTCTGGTATCATTCCAGTTTTTGCAATAGCCCCTATGGCAGGCAAAAGCTTTCTCCGAGATAAATCCCCAGAGATACCGATTATTATTAAAATTGTAGGTTTATTATTTTTCATTTATTTTATGCCCACCAAAAGCATTTCGCATTGAGGCAAGCAACTTGGTAGCAAAATTGATCTTACCTTTTTGTGATAGAAGTCTGACATCAAATGAAGTTTGTATAGCGGGAGCTTCGATATCAAAATCTTTCGCAACTTCGAGTGCCCAGCGAGCTTCGCCTGATTCAGCAACCACACCTGAAACGTTGTCTTGATCTGGATTATCTTTCACAATATCTCTTGTAAGTTCATTGAGCCAAGAAGTTATGACACTATGATGCTGCCAAACAACGCCAGCTTTGTACAAATCCAAATTTTTATATGGACCCTCTTTGAGCAACCGATATCCTTCTGCTAAACTTTCCATCATGCCATATTCTATCGCATTGTGAACCATCTTTACATAATGCCCCGATCCACTCTCGCCAAAGTAAGAATACATGCCTTCAGGATTTTTCAATGTTTCAAGTGCTGGCTTAATTATTTCCACAGAGTTGCTTTCTCCTCCTACCATCATTGAAAAACCATTCTGATAACCCCAAACTCCACCAGAAGTTCCAATATCAATAAACACAGAACCTTGCTCTTTTATTTTTTCCGCTCTTTTTTTTGTATCACTCCATTTAGAATTTCCACCATCAATGATAATACTCCCCCTTGGAATAAGTGAGAGCCAAATATCAAGCTCACTATCCACGACATCAGACGGCACCATCATCCAAATAATAACTTGATCATTACCAAAAGAAGAGATAACTTCTTCTTTTGTATATACACCAGACATACCAAGAATCTTCATCTCATCTACAAGACCTTGGCTTCTGTTGTGAGCAATCACAGTATGCCCTCCTTCGTGAAGCTTCTTTGCTATTTGTGAACCCATTTTCCCCAAACCTGATATTGCGATTTTCATATACTTTCAAAGCTACACAAATTATTTTTAAAAACGAAGCATAAATGTAGAAATTTTTATCAGCGTAGGGCCCCTTTGGGGTAAAGCTGTAAAAATTTCTACATTTATGAGAAGTTTTTCTTATAATCCGTAAAAATTGTTAATAATGGAATTTTTTTAAGTATTTGTACTGGTTGTTTTTCAATATCAATTTCTTGTGATAAATTTTCTACAACAGGCCATTTATTTTCTCCTTGCATCCAGACAACAGCTTGATCTAAACGTTCTATAACCATAGGCGTAATTGTGATTCGAAAAAATGCTGGCGTATCATAATGACAAGCCAAGTCCGTAGAGTGCACAGCAATAGTCCCCGGCAAAATCCCCGCCGTATGCCCATCTGCCCCAACCCCGAATGAAGCGATTTTATATTCTGCATTTTTTAATTCTCTTTCTAGATTTATTTTGAATTCTTCTGTTGTAGTATCGATATCATTGCCATCTAAAATTGGGAGAAGTTTTGCCTCTGAAAGAGCGAAGCCTTTTTTTATTAATTGCGCCCAATTCGAATCATTATGTCCAACTTCTCCATATCTCTCATCTGTCATCATCACCGTTAAGTTCGGAAGCGATTCGTCTTTTATAATCTCTGCTACTCTTGAAGCGACGGCAATAGACGAACCACCCGTCGCAAAAAACAAAACCTTTTTGCCTAATTTTAATTGATTCAAAATAGAAGAAGCAATTAGATTTGCTGGGTCCTCTATTCTTGTAGTTGTCTCTATTGCAAAATTCATATTATTTTAAATTCTTACTTTTGCTCTCTTGTTTTTTGGTTTCAGATTTGGAGGATTTTTTACTGCAAATTCTGTCTTCTTCTTATTCTTTGCCATTATAGGAACCTGAGCTTTTACATTTCTTGGTTTTAAAATTGTTTTCATTTACTTATTATAACATAAAAAATTAATCCTCATCATCCTCTCTATCCTTCGATTTTTCTTCCTTTTTATACTTAATTTTTCTACCAATATCATTTGCATTATCTCTAGCTGATTTTGAAATCTTGTTCTCTTCATCATCACCTTCTTCTATCTCTATTTCGTCCAAATCATCTATGTGTGAATCTGGATTTTTAATCTCTAAATTCAAGTCATTCTCGATTTCTAAATTCAAATCATTTTTAATTTCTTTTTTACTTTCTCTCTCCTTTTTCTTTTTCTCCTCTCTTTTTTGAAAGGTAATAGAATCAAGATTTTTTGCATGAGAGTTCATTTTTTCCTGAAAATCTGCAACTATTTCATCAACTTGTTCTGATGACTCACTCTCATCAATTTTATCAAGAGCTTCGTTTAGTTTCTTATTGTGCTTTTTCAAGAGAGTATTTATTTGTTCTTCATTTTTTTGATCAAGCTTCCCTTTTGTGGCGAGCGCCTCTGCTTCTACCATTCGTCTTGTTGCCAAACCACTCTCGTAACTTGCTCTCGATTCTCTAGAAAACTTTAAAGCTCCACGTACTGGCTCTACTATATTCACCTTGATTGGATAAAGTATACTATCTGGCAAACTTTCTTCGGATGCAAAAACAACACCGCCACCAGTGAGCGCAACAATAAGAGGAATAACCATATAATAAATAAAACGATTTTTCTTTATTGCAAAAGTAAAAATATTTGCCCAAGGACTAGGAATCAACTCATTTGATTTTTGAGATGAGTTTAAAATATATTCAAGAATCTGCTTTTTTTCTACAGAAGTCATCTTGATATTCTTGATTTCGTTTATTCCGTTTTGTAATTTTTTATCTTTCATATATTTTTATTCTTTCATCTCACCATCATATCCTGCTATTTTTCGTAATTCTGCTAATCCTCTATTTATTCTTACAGATGTTGCATTTGCCGATATCCCCAATACCTCACCTATCTCAAGAGGAGACAATCCCTCTACGAAACGCAGATAAACTGGATCACGGTATGATAAATCTAATTCATTTATTTTAGATAAAAGATATCTGCCTTCTGATAAAGAAAAATTGAGGTCCTCTACTGTTTTTTCGTCTGCGATATCATATCCACTTTCTCCTTCTATAAGATTGTCTAAGGATGAACTTTTCTTTTTACGGTACCAGTCAATAATAAGACGACGAGCTATCGTAAAAAGAAAGGCGCGACTATTCAAAATAGTTTGCCCGTCTAATAAATTCTTCCATAGACGTAAAAAAGTCTCTTGTGTTATATCTAGAGCTTCCTCTCGATCAGACACACGAACCAAGCAAAATCGAAAAATAGCATCCGACTCCTTTTCGTATATTGTTTGAAATGTATGATTCATATCTTCTTTCATATATTAAGACGTACTAGGAGCTAATCCCTTACATAGCCTATTTATTTAAAATACAACAATAAAAGAATAATGTCTATGTAAGAAAATATACCGTTCAAACGTCTACTTATATGTGAGGTCGTATGTTTGAAAAATATAATATTTATTCAAACATAAATTATCAATTAAATTAAGTTAATTATTAAATTAAAAGGATGAAAAAATATAAATCATTACTAATCGGCACACTTGTACTCTCAGCGATCTTGATTGATCCTGTTACAAGTTTTGCTCAAAGTAACAACAACGGAAAAGGGCACGACGAAGAAAAAGAGGAACGTAAAGAAGAGCGCATGGAATTTAAAAGGGATTATAAAAAAGATTTCCATTGGGGAAGATTCCAAAGCTGGGTTAACAAAAATAAAGATAAAAAAGAAAATACCGAAGTTGTGATAGCTCCTGTGATAAGTAACCTTGTAGCAACATCTACAAGACCACACAGAGCAACAATAAGCTGGGATACCAACGTAAAAGCAAAAAGTTTTGTATGGTATAGCAAAACTTCGCCAGTCGACACTTCAGGCTTTTCTAGGAAAATACGTAGCGAGGAAGATCACAAAAATAAAATAACTTTGGGTAGGTTAGATGCAAATACAAAATATTACGTAATTATAAAATCAATCAATAGTGCAGGTACCACAACATCGTCTGAGGTATCATTTACTACACCAGCAGAGATTCCTGTCGTAGTCACAGACACAACAAAACCTGTACTAAGCAATATACAAACATTAAATGGTACAACTACAAGTACAGTCTCGTGGACAACAGACGAGGTCTCAACTGGAATAGTTTATTATTCTACAGTCACACCACTTGATATAAATGCCGGGACTACTCTATCAGTCTCAAATACATCACTATCTACAAATCACTCAATTGTTCTACCTGGATTAACATCAGGCACTACATATCGATTTATAGTTAAGTCTACTGATGCATCAAATAATGCAGTGGTATCTAGCGAGCATTCATTCATCACAAACTAAAATACCATTATTAAAAACTAAACAGAATAACAGGCAAAACAAAAACCAGTGCACTCTTTGTACGCTGGTTTTTGTTTTTTAAAATTTAATTTTTAATATTTGATGTCAAACGAAACATTTGACATTTGTTTGTAAAAATTGTAATTTAAAAGAAAATGTTCAACTAAAACTTTCTATCATGGAAAAAATTAAAGAAAAATTACTTAATATAATCTTCAATTGTGCTTGCCTTCCGTCGATTGCACTTTGGGGAGTAGGAATATTTCTATTGTATGAATCTTTATCAATGGATGACGATTTAAAAAATTTATCATCATTTTTTAAATTTGGTGGTGCCGGAATGATATTTTTGGGAATAATTTTTATGAGAAATTTTATAAAAATTAAAAACAAAGAAAAATCTTCCGAAATTAAAATTGAAAAATATATTTTTCTTTTTGGAGGAATTCTCTCTATATTAATTGGAATTGGGTCTAGCATTATAGCTACCGCCCACAAGGGAAAAGTAGATTATTTCTTTGTTGGATTGGGTTTTTTGTTAACAATGTTAAGTGTGATATTATCAATAGTTGCAATAATAAAAACCATCCCCAAAAAAAGATAAATTTTATCTTAAAAAGCTACTTCATAAGAGGTAGCTTTTATTTTTATCTAGTTAAACTATTCTCACTATGCTGTAGCAAGAACGGTTCATGCTATATCCTTTCCTCGGTTCTCGTTTGATATTCGGAAGTCCGACTTCCGAATTATTATGCGATAAAAAATAGTCTAACTTTAGGGTTAGATTCTGTGGTAAGAACGGTTCTTACCACATCACTTGAATTAAAGATAATTAAATAAATATTCTATTTTTCAAAGACAATATACTCACCTTCTTTGAGTGCGTGTACAGGCAAAGATTTATCGCCATACTCTGATAATTCTTTATAGGCATTGGTCCAGTCTATAAGGCCACGCGGATCATTATTACCAAAATTAGAATCATAATGCGGAATAAACTTTATGGGTAAAATTCCAGAACCATCCATGCACTTTCTCCAATCACATGTCCAAAAATGTTTTGAAAGAAAATTTGAACTGGCAGAATTAGTCGCAACAACTTTATTATCCCAAACATTTGGAATATCAAAATTTTTAAACCAACTTTGTAATAAGTAATCATCACCCCCATATATATAAATAATGTTAGAGTTTTTAGTCTGTTCTACAAATTTATCAGGAAATGCCAAATCAAAAGCGGGGCTAACACCTTCGGGGTATAAATTATCATGTTTTAATTCTTCAAATTTTTCCTCCCAATATTCACGTGGATAAGCAAAAAGACATATTAATATATTAGGATTATTACCAAGATCTTTTACGCATTCAGTAAAAAATCTTTTCCCTCCTTCTATATTATTCCTTATTCCCCCTGAATTTAAAATATATTTTGTCATTGTTTTATTATACCCAAACAATGCAATAGAGCAATATTATTTAGTAAAAATTTAATCAAAGTGATAAGAACTGCCAGATAGGGCTTTAACCCCTATCTACATTAACCTCTATCTACAATTATATATCTTTCTACCGCTTTAACATCCTCTAATTGATACTGATGATCCCTATCGACTAATTCATTTTTATACGCTACTAAATCACGAGGGTTAATTAATGATATTTCAATACCATCAACTACTTTCATTATATTGGGAAATTTACGATAATTATCTTTTGTTTGAAACCATTCAGTTTGTTCCCTGTTACTCATCCTTAAAGTGTCAATATCGGTCATATCTATTTCCTGACCATTATAATTAAGTGAGAGCGTATCGCAGTCCCACTTAACATTTGAATAATGTTTTGGACCAGCAGTTATATATTCAGAAACTTCTGAAACAATAATCGGAAAAACTTCCCTGAAAGAGAAATATCTATATCATTAACTGCTCTAGTTGAACCATACACATGAGCTGCAAGTCCTCCACCTATACGATACTGAATTTTATGTTTATTTAAAATACCAACAATGAAATGAAGTGCCTTTAATGTTTTCTCATTCATAAAAATTATTATATCAAAACAATAATTAAAACCCTTGCTGCCGAACAGGGATTGTGATTACACTTTTCTCGACTACCGTCGCAGGTACTTTTCCGCTTATGGCAAGGAAAAGTCTTTCGAGTCCCTGACGAAAGTAAAGCAGTTTACTTTCTTTCGCAGTAAAATAAGCCTCAGCTTATTTTGCTGCCGAACAGGGATTCGAACCCCAATTTTCTCCTCCAGAGGGAGACGTGCTACCATTACACCATTCGGCAATTTTAAAATCTTTCAAACTTCCACATAGTACCATAAAATATGAGAAAAACAACAAAAAATATATTGAAAAATAATGATAATTAATATACAATAGTTCTCATATGAATCAAAATGAAAAAATAGAAGAAGAATTAAAGTTTAAAGAAATAGAAGAAGAATTTCATAAAGGAGTTGATATAGTAAAAAAGATTAATCCATCCGTTACTTTTTATGGTTCAGCACGAATCACAGAAGATCAGCCATATTATGAAAAAGTTCGAAGTCTAACATACAGAATCGCTAAAGAATTAAATTACAGTGTAATGTCTGGAGGTGGTCCCGGCATCATGGAAGCAGCAAACAAAGGTGCTTTTGAGGCTGGTGGGCGCTCAGTAGGGCTCACAATTAAGCTCCCCCATGAACAAACAAATAATCCATATGTAACAGAAGAGATACCATTTCATTATTTTTTCAGTAGACAATCTGCAATGTCATATTCTACAGAGGTTTGTATTTTTTGTCCCGGTGGATTTGGTACTCTCTCTGAACTTTTTGAAGTCCTCACTTTGGAGCAGACAGAAAAGATGGGCAGAGCTCCGATTGTTCTCTTTGGTTCCGAGTATTGGAATCCAATAGTAAAAATAATAAATGAAGTTCTCTTGAAAAAATATCACACAATCAACGAAAAAGATGTAGAATTATTTACAATAAGAGACGATGAAGATGAAATCCTAGAAATAATTAAAAACAGCAAAATACGAAACGGTGAAGATTCATTAAAATAAAAAATCCCCTCGACTGCAAAGTCGAGGGGATTTTTTATTTCTTTTTATTATTAAGACAAGCTTTAATAAATGATGAGAAAAGTGGATGAGGAGAAAGAGGTCTTGCTTTGAATTCTGGGTGGAATTGAGTACCTAAGAAAAAAGGATGTTTTGTGATTGGTAATTCAGCTATCTCACAAAGTTTTCCATCTGGTGAAAGTCCAGAGAAGACAAGCCCTGACTTTTCAAGTCTTTCTCTGTAATCATTGTTTACTTCGTAACGATGGCGATGACGTTCGGATATTTCTGCGTTCACATAAGATTTCTGGGCGATTGTACCCTTCTTGAGCACGCAAGGATATGCCCCGAGTCGCATGCTACCACCTAGCTTTCTTTTTTCTATTTTTTCTTTTTGATCTTCCATAACGTCGATAACAATATCATGAGCATTTGGATTCACTTCACGAGTATTTGCATCTTTTAATTTCAAAATATTTCTTGCGTATTCTATCACCATCATTTGCATTCCATAACATAAACCAAAATATGGAATTTTATTCTTTCTTGTATATTCAACAGCCATTAGTATTCCTTCTATTCCACGAGAACCAAAACCACCAGGAACAATTACTCCATCGTATTTAGAAAGTTCTTTGATTCTTTTTGGATCTTTCTCATAATCCATAGATGAAATCCATGTGAGGATAGGCTTTGCCCCAAGGGAATAGCTAGAATACTTTATAGCTTCTATAACAGATAAATACGAATCAGATAAAGTGAAATCTCCTGTATTAAAATATTTCCCCACAATAGCGATATTCAATTCTTTCTTTTGATTATGTGCAGACTTTGCAAATTTGACCCACTTGTTTGATTTTGGATCAGGTGCAACACTACAAGTAAGCCCAGTAGTCTCGCAGATAATGTCACTCAATCCTTCTTTCTCAAAATTAAGAGGAATATCATAAATACTATCTACATCTGGTGCGGATATGACGCGGTTCTCTTGCACATTACAAAACATTGAAATTTTTTCTTTTCTCTTGTCATCAAGAGGAACTTTGCTTCGAGCTATAATAATATCGGGCTGAATTCCTGAGGCATTCAAAGTACGCACAGCGTACTGAGTCGGCTTTGTTTTCATTTCACCAACTTTTGATGGAATAGGGAGAAAAGATACCATTACAAAAAATACATTTTTACCTTTCTTGATCTTCATCATACGAGCAGCTTCTAAAAAAAGCATATTCTGGTATTCGCCAACAGTACCCCCAATCTCAATAATGACAACATCCGCATTTGCATTTTTCTCTGCTTCTTCTATTCGACGAATAACTTCAAGCGGAATATGCGGAACTACTTCTACGCATTTACCGTTATACTCAAGATTTCTTTCTCTTTCAATTACACTTTTATAAACTCTTCCAGTTGTCATATAATTCATGCGGGATAAATCTAAATTCAAGAAACGTTCATAATTGCCCATGTCTTGATCAGTTTCGTCTCCGTCATCAAGCACAAAAACTTCTCCATGTTCAGTAGGATTCATTGTCCCTGCATCTACGTTTATATATGGATCTATTTTTATTGAAGTAACTCGTTGCCCTCTATCTGAAAGAATACGTCCAATAGATGAAGCCGCTACCCCTTTACCAACTCCAGAGATTACTCCTCCTATAACAAAAATATATTTGCATTCGAGTAGTTTTTGTTCTACAATTTTTTCCGATGTTTTATCCATACAAATAAATTATTTTCGCAAATATCTATGAATAGCAAAAACGCTGGAGATTACCCCAATAGTTACGCCAGAACCAAGCATAATTATAAATAACTGTAATATATTTGATTTATAGTATGTATATAAATTAATTCCAATAAAATCTGTCATTTGATTTCCAAGCCAGATGGATACAGGAATAAACACTAGTATTGTGACAACAGAGGATATAACTCCAACAAGAACACCAGAAAAAATAAACGGCCCACGAATATACCCCGTCCCTGCGCCTACAAGCTTCATGATATTTATTTCTTCGCGAGACATATAAATAATGAGACGAATAGTGCTAAATGTAATAAAAATAGAAATCAAAACAAGAATAAGAGAAACAGCAAAACCAAGTTTTTTTGCTCCATTGATGATAGAAGTAAGCCTGTCTATAACAAGTTTATTTTGGTTAAAGTCAATCTTGTCTATAATGGTTAGATCTCCTTTTGAAAAGATACCTTCGCTTTCAAAATATTTAGCTATGCTTTCATATTGAGAAGGTTCTTTTGCTTTAATATTGAGAGATGCCCCCAACGGATTTTGATCCAATTCATCAAGAGCCTGAAGAGTTAAATAATCATTTGAATGTTTTTCTTTAAAGTCTATCAACGCCTGATCTTCCGAAGTATAAGTTATGTCTTTGACTTCTGGTAAAGTCTTGAGAGTTTCCTCAATATTTTTAATGGTAGACTCTTCGGTATTTACTACAAAGTAAACAGTGACATCAACTTTTTCTTTTATGTCATTGAGAGAAGAATTCAACGCTGCCTGTATAAAAATCAGAGAAGTTATTACAAAAAGAGTTATAGTCATAACAAGGATACTAGCAAAAGAAGTAAACCCACTACGAGTAAAATTGTGATACCCAGAAACTATTACTCTTTTAATTTTAATAAAAAACATAAGTTTATTATAACACGTATTTACCATCCTTATCGTCTCTAACAACCCGACCATTTTCTAACGTAATAACTCTTTTTTTGATTTGATCTACTACTGATCTATTGTGAGTAGTTAAAATGATAGTAGTTCCCAAATCATTTATTTTTTTAAGCAAATTTACAACTTCGCTGGTATTTATAGGATCTAGGTTACCAGTAGGTTCATCGGCGATTATTAGATTGGGTTCTGTTATTATGGCACGAGCTATAGCGAGACGTTGCTTCTCTCCTCCTGATAACTGATGTGGGAAATGAAGTGCCTTGGCGGTAAGGTCTACTAATTCAAGGACATGAGGAACATCCTCCGCAATCTCATTTTCATTTTTATCTATGGCTTCCATTGCAAAGGCAATATTTTCATATGCAGTTTTGTTTGGTAAAAGACGAAAATCTTGAAAAACTACTCCTATCTTGCGACGAAACTTTCTTAAGTCGTTATTTGAGAATTTATGAATATCTGTAGATTCAAAAAATATAGTACCATCTGTTGGATATTCTTCAGCAAGGATTAATTTAGCTAATGTAGTCTTTCCAGCGCCTGAGTGTCCGACAATGGCCACAAATTCTCCCTGCTTTATTGATAGGTTAATATCTTCCAAAGAGGCATTGCCTGAATATTTTTTTGTAACATTATTAAAATAAATCATTATCTTATTAAGGATATCATAATTTTTCTTCAGCTTCAATGAATTTGTCTATCTCACCATCTAAAAGGACAGAGTCAATATCGTGAATTTCTACAAGAGTACGATGATCCTTGATCATTTTGTACGGATGAAGCACATAGGAACGAATCTGACTTCCCCACTCTATCTCTGTAGTCTTTGAAACAGCAAAACCTTCTTTTTCCAATCTCTTATCATCTTCCATTTTTTTAAAAAGTTTACCTTTCAATATTTCTAAAGCTTTTTCTTTATTTTGTTCTTGCGAACGTTCTGTCGTCACATGAACGGATAAATTGGTGGGTAAATGTACTATCCGAACTGCCGTTTCTCGTTTGTTCACATTCTGTCCTCCCGGACCACCAGATTTAGAAAATTCAAATTTTAAATCATCGGGAGAAATTTCTACGATACTACTATTTTTTTCCAGCTCTGGCACAACCTCAACTAAAGAAAAAGAAGTATGACGAAGAGACTTTGCATTGAAAGGAGAAATCCGAACAAGACGATGAACACCTGATTCATTTTTCAGTAGCCCATATGGTCCTTCTTTGCCCGTCGAAGCCTTGGCGAAGGAGGGGCCGATAACTTCGATCGAAACATTGCGATATCCACCGAGATCATTTTTATTTTCATGTATCAGATTTATTTGCCAGCCCTTCTTTTCAATATACTTCATATACATACGCAAAAGCATTGAAGAAAAATCTTCTGCGTCATCGCCACCAGCACCAGATAAAACAGACAGGATGCAATTTCCTTTATCGTATTTCTCGGCACCTAGAAGCTCATCTTTAAGTTGTGCTATTTTTTTAATAATAGCTTGAGCTTTTATTTTGTCCTCCCAGAAATTCCCCTGTGACATCTGTGACTCAAGCTCTTCTATTTCTTTTTTTATATCTTCGGTATCTTTCTGCATAAATTATTCGTAGAAAAATAAAAGATTTTGTTGCCCATTTATTGTTACAATTTCATTGTCTCCCGTAAAATTTTTATCTCCATATTTCTCATGAAGTTTATCCATGATTAAATGGCGATTCAAAGATTCGAGGTCCAAAAAACCTGACCCTAGAACACAAATACATTTCTTCTCTTCTCCATTAAATGTTTTTTTATGTTTATACTCAAAACTGCCCTTAAGAGAGTAGATATCTTCTACATTATTATTTTTTATATTTTCCATACTCATACTATGATATTAACATATTTTAATAATTTTGAGACAACAAACAATAAAGCCCCGAAAAACATACAGTTTTTCGGGGCTATTAAAAGGTCTTTCCTTTTACTTTGCTTATTAATTTCTTATTATAGTGCCTGGATTTTCTAACTCCAGAAAAGATCTTATTTGAATTTTTAAAACTTTTAAATTTAAATAAGAAAGAAACAATCTTATTGCATCTGTTCTCACTGGAACAGATTTTTTTTCAGAAAAATCTAAATATTCTATTATTCTCATTTCTCCAAAAAATCCATCCTTTATATTTTGGGGATTTTTCATTACTCCTAAAACATCTTTCCAATAAGTTAATGAAACATAATTTTCCATTTTTAAAAAACAATCAGCAAGAATAGCTACGGAAAGGTCACTGCCATCGAAACCAAGAACATGGTCTTCATCGTCAATATCAGAAGAAATGTAACCTTGGGTTACTATGATATTATAAGTGAAAGGTAAAAAACATTTTTTTACCTTAGAGAAGGTAGAATTAAAATTCGGTTTTGAATTTAAATAATCACCCTTTTCTACGATAATTAGATTTCTTGCATCTATTAAACGACAATCTGCTATTTGTTTTAAAAAGAAAGAAAAAACACAAGAGCTAGCCAACTCTCCTAAGACTAAAATCGAAGCATGATTTCTCGGCGCTTTTATTTTAGAATTTAATTTATTAGATAAATCATTTTTCAATGACACAACAAACTCTTTTAAAAGAGTTTTATCTTCCTTCAAAGTTATTAGCCTATCTATCATTCTAAAATGAATATCTGCAAAATACTTTATTTTTTGATCAATCTCTTCTTTGGGATGAGATTCTTCTTCTGCAAGAAAAGCTTCCCCTAAAAGTCTTGTGACTCCAGACAGAGCTGAAACCACAAAAATAATTTTACCGTTTTTACTATCAGACAAGATTTTGTCCACTAAAATAGTAAGACGTTCCTTGTCTAACATAAGACAGGCTCCGCCCATCTTGTGAAAAAAAAATTTTTCATTCATGTTTTTTATATTTAAGTTAATTTTCAAATTTTCTTTACTCTATAACAAAAATAAGACCAAGGCAAGTCTTAAAATTTACCTATAAATCGATGAGCCAAAGGTGAGGATCGAACTCACGACCTGCGGTTTACGATACCACTGCTCTACCAACTGAGCTACTTTGGCTTACTTGAGCCCCTTTTAAATAAAGCTCGAACCCATTTTAGCAAGAATTTGTGAGAATATCTATTAAGCTAATCTTACGCTCGACTTTCGCATTTACTCTAATATTAAAACTACGCTCTACCAATGTGCTAATTCTCTAAAATATGGGCTCGTTTTGCGAAACTGAATTTGCGGGGAAGGATTCGCAAAACCTCGACTATTCCCATTTTGCCTTGATTTGGATTTCGCCGTGCAGGAGGGTGCGGGAGGAATGCATTAAATACAGAATTCAAATACATTGTCTCGGGCTAGTTACATATTTATCTGTAGTGGTTATGTGGAGTTAAGGTAGCACCCTCGGCATCCGCCTCGGGCATTTCCGCTATGGCTACTCGCGCCTAGATGCTTATGAGCGGGAAAGGGTAACGGCTCAAATACAGGGGAAATGAGCCGTTAGGGTTCCCGCGCTTCTTGGGGAGAGGAAGTTTCCTCTTCCCGGGTCGTGTGCTTCTGGATTACCAGAAGTCCACCCTCGCCATTCCCACTCTACGCTTTTCAATATATTGTTTATCTTATCGCTTATTGTAGCAACTAGTTGACCATTTGCGTAGATTGATTTGGTTTGTTTGGTCATAACTTGCTTCTACAAACTTGAAAGAAGATACTGAGTTAAGTCTTTAGTATCTTGATCATTTAATTGTAATTTTTGATTTAAATACCAAGAACATATATTTTGATTATTATCTAGATAAAATTCTTTTGTATCAATATTTTTAATTTTTCCACTGGAATCCTCTGAAATTGGAAGAAGGTATTCAGTATTTATTTTTTTAAAATAATAAACTTTATTATTTTCCAAATAATAATTTACTTCAGATTTACCAGTTTCTCCAAAAAAGATTTGTTTTATTAATACTTTTTTCCCTTCAAATATATAGTCTGTTTGTTGCCCCCCCTCAGTAGTTTTACCAATAATATCCTTAGTTGCCATAGAATACTTTGAAATATTCATTTCTATGTTTTTTACCTTTTGTGTTATATCAGTGATACAGCTATCATTTATAGTAATTTTTTGTTTGTTTAAATTTTGATATGTGAAATAACCAATAAACAAAACTATAATCAAACAAATCAATAAAACCAAATTGCTCTTTTTCATAAATTAATTTTAATTATTTGTAATAAGATTTTTAATCGACTGACCAAATGTCATTTGGAAATGAGGGTAATCCTTAAAACTAGACCAATTACCACCCCAATCAAAACCCTGTTTTATCCCAATATCAGCAATACCTTGACTTATTGGTTTAGTCCAATTTTCTTTTCCATTTTCCATGTAAATAACATCAAAAGCAAGTCCATAATTATGGTAACTTTCCCCACCCTTTGCTTTTGTAACAATATTTCCTGGCGTTGTCCTCCCTTGAGCATACAGTTTATTTTGTTGCTCTGTAGAACGATAACTTTGACTTATTCTCAATTGAGTATCTAATTCACTTTCTGTATTATTGATAAAATTCGTTGCTGACTGTTGTAATCTAGGATCAAGCTGTTGTATTCTTTTATCTGTTATTGGATCCCAGGTCGTAGTTTTGGGAGTAACGGTTTTTGCGACGCTACTTTGATTACTCAACGAAGTACTCGTAGAACTCGATGACGATTTCATCATGGAACTTCTAAAAGATTTAACCAAAGCTTTCATCGCATCCAAAACTTTAGAGCTATTCCCACTTGGGTCTGACCTGTTTATCGGATTCCCCCTCGCATATGAGTAAGAATTTTGTTGTTGGGGATCGATTAATAACTCTTGCGGTAACTGCCAGAACATTGAATCTTGGCTAATGAATTTCCCAATATCAGATTTGTAATATCTGGCATTTAAGTAATTCAACCCCGTATCCCCATCATATATCTGCCCAATATATTGTCTCTGATCAGTATGTGCACCAGATGAGATTCTTTGATTACCATATGGGTAGTAATCTAGAGTTTCTACTAATTCTCCTGCACTATTTGAAGTAGCATTTGTAGAACCTAAGTGGTCAGTGTGGATGTAGTAAGGAGATACTACTTCTCCTACTGTTTCTATTGTAGCAACTAATTGACCATTTGCGTAGATTGATTTGGTTTGTTTGGTTCCATCGGTGTTGTAGAAATCGTTTGGATAGATTGTGGTTGTAGTTCCATTGTTGAGTGATGCTCGTTCACCAGAGTAATCATAAATGTAAGATGAAGTTACTCCACCTACAACAGACTGAGTCATTTGATCTTTGTAATTCCAAGTATTAGCAAGAGTACCATTACCAGTGAGGTTTCCATTGTTGTCGTAACTATAAGTTACACCATTTATAGATGTTGAAGCATGAGGATTTGCATAGCCTGTACCTTGATACAAGTATAAATTACCCGAACTAGTATGAACTACCACCGTCCTCATCTTTCTTTCTGCGGGAGCATCACCAGAGTCATTAACGCTATAGATAAGTTGGTAAGTTCCTGCTGTTGCTGTATTTACGGAACCAGCAATAGTCACAGATGCAGTAATACTTCCA
>Ga0172379_10004295_pt1 | contig 21270 bp, 1 predicted proteins | sample GrowelOW334metaG_FD_119756 | JGI IMG/M metagenome (GOLD analysis project Ga0172379, IMG submission 119756) | Groundwater microbial communities from an aquifer near a municipal landfill in Southern Ontario, Canada - Groundwater well OW334 metaG | ecosystem: Environmental > Aquatic > Deep...
CTGCTTCGGAACCGGCGACAGCGGAAACCCGCCGATGCTGCCGTTGGGCGAGTCCACCACCGTCTCGCCGCGAGCCATCATCACGCCGGCCTTCGGTTTCTTGATGATGTAGCGTTCCACCCATGTGCGGAAATAGGCCGGCTCCTTCGGAACATGATTCTCTTTCTTGCACGCTTCGGCGCATAAGCCGCAACCGATACATTTCTCGACATCCATCGCCATCTGCCAATGGTGAGCCATTGGATCGTAACCTTTCGGCGCAGGCGCGGAAACGGCGCCTTGGACTGCCGCCTTGACGTGCTTCAAGGTAAAGAATGCAGCCAGCCCGGCCGCCGCGCGACCGAACGCGCTCAATGCCTGACGTCGTGTGGCGTTTTTGGAAAACTTCATGGTGCCTCCGTGGGTTGATGTGGCGAGTGGCACTCGACGCACTTCGTTCCGGCGTTGTGCTCGGCCAGATTCACTTGCGGGAATTTTTCCGGCCGCGATGGACTCGCTGCGTGACAGCGGACGCAGAACGACCCGTCCGTGATCTTGGCGGGCTTGGCGGATGGATCGTCGGCGTGGGCGCCTTGCGCGCCGTGACACGACTCGCATGCGACCATCTTGTGTTTGGACTTGGCGAGTTTCGCCAAGACCTTGTCATGACATTCTGCGCAAGCGGCCGCGCCGGCATACGTTGTTGGCAGCGCGGCAGCTTCCTTTAGATAGTCCGCGCGATACCAGCCGTATTGCCCGAACGATGGAGGAACCAGGAAATATCGCGCGGCAAAATATGTCGTGACGATAGCAATGGTTACCAGAAGAAGCCGCGTCATCTGTGGCGGTATTCTAGGTTGTGACATGTCTGCTTGTGTCCTGTTCGAAACGGATAACTTGTGTGGCTTGGATACACCAAGCCGCTTGCTTACAAAGCGCGCCGCGAACAGTAACCCATTTTTGTCGAATGACAACTGGTCAATCGCGATTTTATTTTTTAAAGATCAGCGCAGAAGCAAAGGGTGGATTCGAACTGGGTGCGATTTGTTTCCTGCGGATAAGGAATAATCCATCCTGTTCATAACGCTGGTCATAGGGTTTCGCCCGATAGAACGAGTCATAGATGCCCCTACTTCCATAAAGGCGCGAAATGGAGGAAACTAGGCCTTAGAGAAAGCCAGCGGCCATCATGACAACTAGAACAGCATCAGAAGCATCAGAAACCAAGGTAAGCAAGTGGAAGATTACGTCAGGTTTCTGGATGGGATTTCATCACGCTGTTCAACACGTTAGTCCCGCAAGAAGTCGGCTTCATATCAAACGCATCGAGAAGAAACGTAATGATGTCTAGATTGGGCCGATTTGAACTGGGCGACGTGTTCGTGTGAGGACAAGAAGTAGAGGCCGCCGGCCAGCCGTTGCGCGCGCGACGAAATGCATCTGAATGTCCTAGACGCCTTAGCGACAAATCGGTAGCATTCGCGCGTTAGGTTGATGATGGGTTAGGTCGGTGGTGTTATTCGCGAGTCTGGCAGGTTTGCTACCGAGCAGTAACCCTCCTTTCTTGGCGCGAATTGGGCGCGACGAGTGTAGGTGCAGCCGAGAGTTATTTTGCTGAAGATATCCGATGCAAACGGAAACCGGTAGTAAACGACGGATTGTGACAACACGCCGAAGAGGCGGGTTGCTTTGTTTGCTGCTAATGGTGTTCAGTTGTTTGCCAGTGCAAGCGCAGTTCGGCCCCAATTGGTATAAGTGGCTCAGTTCCAACTCGGGTTTGTGGTCTGACGGCACTTATTGGGACAAGGGCACACCTCCTTTTCCAGGCTTCCCCGCCTATCTGGGCAGCGTTCAGACAGGCACCACCCGCACCATCACTTTCGATCCTATGGCCGGCTCTGGCATCGGCGAGCTGTATATTCAGCAGATGGCGAACGCAACCAACATTCTAGTTATCACTGCCGCTCTTGACGTGAACGCTTCCGCGACGCTTGAAGCCATGAGCGGTTTTGTTCACGTCTGGGTCCAGAGCAGTTCGCTCGGTGTTGGGGCAATGGATGGGATATTAACGCTGAGCAATGCGGTTGGTGCCGCGACACTGTTGACGATAGATGGTCTTGCAGCTCTTGGCGCGGGCGAGGTGAGGCTGATCGGTGGTGCCGTCACGAATTCCGGCAGCGCGAATATTGCTTACGAGATTGCGATGACCAACAACGCCAGGTGGACACAGTTGGGCGGTCAGCTTACCGCATCAGCGTTGACCAACTTAGGTGGCAGCGTTTTTACGATGAGCGGCGGGCTTGTATCCTTTACGAACCGAGTGGACAACGCCGCAACCTTCACGGTCACAGGAGGCACCAACATCACACCGGTGTTTTTCAATCGCTCGGGCGCAACGGTGTCGCTGTCCGGCGGTGCGATGGACGTTAACTATGTGACGAACTTTTCCACGTGGACGGTCAGCGGCATGGCGTTGGCTCGCCTGACCAATTTTGTAGGCGCAGGCAGCACCCTCAATGTCTCCGGCGGCAGCTTGACGATCGGCAGTCTCTTCAATGCCACGAACGGATCGGGCACGATCAATGTTTCCGGCGGTCTCCTCACAGTCGGCAGCGGTATGGTGGCGATGACGGGCACGGGTGTTGTCAACATGACCGGCGGTAGCTTCGTTTGGACTAGCGCGCCAGTCATTGCCTCGAATGCCACGGCCAGGGGCACCATCAATCTGAATGGCGGCACCATGACCGTGCCAGGCTTCGTCACTGGACTCGGCACGGGCAGCCTCTATTTCAACGGCGGTGTATTGCAGTTTTCTGCATCCACGGACGTCACGGGTTTCAATGATTTCGCTGTGATGGCAGGGGGCGCTTTTGTTGATTCTAGCAATTACGTCATCTCGTTTGGACAGCCGTTGACCAACGGGCTTGGTGGCGGGCCTGACGGCGGTTTGACCAAGCTGGGCAACGGCACGTTGATCCTCACCAACGGCAACAACTATAATGGTCCGACTCGCATCGTGGCGGGTTCGCTGATCGGCACTAACTTCTCAGGACCGCTTGTTATTGATCCCGGTGGCAGCATTGGTCCGACGGGCGCTTTGAACCAGGCGTATTTGAGTTGGCTGGACTCCAGGCTCGCCAGCATGCTTACCGGCGCGGTGGTGATGGCCGTTGACAGTCCCAACCCCCTGGTGTTCACGAATCATCTGGCTGACGCTTTTCTGGGAAGCGCGGTCGCTGGTGGCGCCATCTATAGTGGCTCGGTGACTTGGACTAACAGTCTCAGCACTCTTCGGTTTGGCGGCGGTGGCGGTTTGATGATCTACCCACTCACGATTTCTCCGATCAACGGGCATAACAACGTGATCATCGGGCCGGTGGGCGGCAACGCGATGAGCATCGTGCAACTCAATAGTCCCGGCAGCATTTACACCGGTGGCACGATCGTCAATTCCGGCACGCTCAGGCTGGGCGGCCCCAGAGTGTTGGGCAATCCGGCGGACGGCATTTATGTCACGGTCAATCCCGGCGGCGCGCTTGACCTGAACGGCTACAACATCAGCACGATCAGCCATACCGTCATGATCAGCGGCATGGGCATCGGGCCGCAAGCCGGCGCGATTTACAACAGCGGCGCCAATCTGGTCAATCAGGGTCTGGGGAACGTCACGCTCGCGGGCGATGCCGCTATCGGCCAGAATGGCGGCGGTCGTTTCGATATTCTGGGGGTGCTGGAAGGCAGCGGCAACAATCTCTACAAGGTGGGCAGCAACCAGACCTTCATGTCGGGCGCTGGCTATATTACCAACGTCCCGTTCGTCATCATCAATGGCGGTCTCTTCGGCATCCAGGGCGCTGGCCAGTTGGCTGGAGCCGGCGCGACCGTGTTACAAGTTTACACCGGCGGCACTTTTGGGATCTATGGCAATCTCGATTTCACCAACGCGCTGCAGCTTTACGGCGGCACGTTCCAGAATAGCGGGCCTGCGGGAAGTGGCATTACGACGTGGAATGGTCCGGTGGCGGTCAACGGGGCGACCAACTTCTTCGACACAGGCCCCGGCCGGATGATGGTTATCAATGGAAACATCTCAGGCACCGGTGCCGTGGCGAAGGTCAATGCCAGCATGCTGGTTTTGTCCGGCAGCAATAGCTACACCGGCGGCACGGTCATCGGCAGCGGCATGCTGCAGTTCTCCGGCGTCAACGCCATGCCGGTGGTGAACACCATCGGCGTTGGCACGAACGGCGTGGTTCAGTTCGACTTTGCCAATAGTCAGGTCGGTATCAACCGTTTGAATCCCGCCAACGCGGCAGGGGTGATCGGGCTGACGGCGGCCAACGTTAATGACAACATTGACCTCTCCACGCCGGGGTTGTCCAACATCTGGATCGGCGCATCCAGTCCGGTGGTTTACAGCGGGTCCATCACGCCGTATGACGGCAACTACCGGCTTGGCGGCGGCGGCGGCACGCTGATCCTCAACGGCAACAGTCTCCAAGGTGCCGGAACACTGTTGATTGGCGGTCCCCAGGCCGGCATGGTGCTCATGAATGGCTCCAACTCTTTTGGCGGGGCGACGCCCAACACCATTGTGGGCAGCAATGGTTACCTGAGCATTGCCAGCATAGCACCCATTGGCGGAGTAGGAGCGGGGCTGACGTTCAGCGGCGGCACAGTCCAGATACGCGACGTTTACCTGCACGACTTCAACGACCTTGTCGTCAACTGGGCCAACTCGGCGCTCGGCAGCGGTTTTAACGGTTCCTTGGACATTAATAATAATGGGAACGTCTTCACGGTGGCTGACAACATCATCGGCCTCGGCATTACCAACAAGCTTGGCTTCGGCACGCTGGTGTTGAGCGGGAACAATATGTTCAGCACCGGCATGGTCATTCGGGCCGGTGCTGTCCGGATCCAGAGCGCCAATGCACTGGGTATCGCAGACACGCCGGCAAACATCATACAAGTCAACAGTGGCGCGGCCTTGCAACTCGCCGGCAATATCATCACCGCTCCCGTGCCGATCACGATCAACGGCGGCGGTATCGGCTACGGCGCCTACAATAACAATGACGGCGCATTGCGTAACGTGTCGGGCTTGAACACGGTCAGTGGCCGCATTACCCTTGGCAGCCCCGCTCGCATCAACGCCGACGCCGGCAGCACGCTCTCTCTGATAGGTGGTCTGACCAACGTCAACAGGGTCACGACGTTCGGCGGCTTTGGCAACATCGTTGTTAGTGGCATCGTTGGCGGGGGAGCCTCGATCAAAGACGGCTACGGCACACTGACTCTCGTGGGACAGAACACCGGCGCCCTGTCCGTGGTCAGTGGCAGAGTGATATTGGACTACTCGGGAGCCATCCCCGCTAGCGGCGTCCTGCCTCCCAATGCGACGCTTGCGTTGAGCGGCATTGGCGTGGGCACGACCACCGGCGGCACGTTGATCGTCAATGGTCCCACGGCGGGCAACACGGTCACCCAATGGTTCTCCAGCGTCGCGATCAACGCCGGCAACAACACCATCATCGCCACCAACAACGGCGGCGACCTCACCGTCAACCTTGGCGCGCTCATCCGTGGCTCGCTTATCGGCCCCAATAACAACTTCTTGTTGAGCAACGGCGTCGTCAATTTTGTTATCCCGGGCGGGACGCCCAGTGTGATCACCACCACCACGACCAATAATAATAGCGGCGTGCTAGGTGGTTGGGCCACGATCAACGGCAGCGATTGGGCCATGGTGACCAACGTGTTTGACGCTGCGACACTGAAGATCACCAACTACAATGCCTACGTCTCCTTTATAAATGCGGGCTGGGTCAATAACGGGAGCAACCAGAACATCAAGATCACCAGCAGAGGCTTGACCAACTACTACGGCCTGAATTCCGGCTCGCCGTTGAACCGGACGGTGACGGTCAACTCGATTTTGGCCACCGGGCCGGGCATGTCCGTGATCACCAACGCTGGCGTGACGTTGCGCCTTGGCCAGAGCGGTGGCATTTTCGTGCCGACCAACTCCGGCGGTCTGACGATTGGCGCTTCGATCAATGACGGTTTTCTGACCGCTGGCGGAGCCAACGGCCAGGCGGGCGAGTTGATTTTCATCAACAATTCCGTCAATCCGATCAACGTCAATGCCGGGATTACCACCAACAGGAGTGGGCCTTTGATGTCAGTGAGCTTTAATGGAAGCGGAGTTGTGAACATCTACGGGAGCGACGTTCGGGGTTCTTCGGGCGCTGTCATTAGCAACAATGCCACCTTCGTCAACGCTGGCACGGTCAACTACTACGGCACCAACACTCAAAGCGGCTTGGTGGCGGTCAGGGGTGGCACGTTGAACTTGCTCCCCAGCAGCGTGAGCAGCTTCCGGTGGACCACCGTGGTGGATGGTCCCGGTGTATTGAACGCCAACGGTTTCCTCAGAAGCGCGACCAACTTTACCGTTGGCGCGACGGTGGGTTCGCGCGCCGTGATGAACATCGGCGGAAATCTGGCCTTCGGCGCCGGGAACAGTGGCCTGCAGGTTGGTAACGGTGCCGGTTCCGCCGGCGCGGTCTATCAAACGGGCGGTGTCGTCAACATCATGGCAGGGGGCGACAGTGACGATACCTTCAGCTTGGGCAACAACGGCTACGGCTATTATCGGATTACGGGAGGCACCTTGACCGACGCCGGTCGTTTGATTCTCTCGCGCGGCGCAGCCGGTGTGGGCGTCATGGATATCCTGGGCGGGAGGGTGTTCAACACCCGTTATCTTCTTTTGAGCTACAACGCCGCAGGCCAGATGGCAGCGATGAACGTTTTGGGCGGCCAGATCTCGAGTGGCAACGCCAATGAGTCCAGTATCAGCTCGTGGTCCTCGCCCACCTTTGGGATGCTGACCATTGGCGGCGGCGACGCAGGGGATGGTGTGGCCAATTTTGCAATCAACAACGCCCGCAGTCTTTGGCTGGTGGGTGGTGGCGGCACCGCTGGCGCCGGCGGCACAGGCATCGTGAACCTCCTCAGCGGCGGCACGCTCATCGCCAACAGGGTCGTCGCGCAGGTGGCGGGCACGTCCTTGTTGAATTTCAACGGCGGCACGTTGAAGGCTGCCCCCGGCACGACGCTCGGCAGCACGTTTGCGTCGAACCTGATGGCGGCGGTTGTTTACGAGAATGGCGCAATCATTGACAGCGACACCAACAACGTTACGTTCCTCTCGTCTTTGATTGCCCCGGTCGGCTACGGCCTGGACAACATCGCTGTCGCCAACGGCGGCATCGGCTACATTGGCGCGCCGTTGGTTTACATCAGTGGCGGCAGCGGCACCGGCGCCACCGCCATCGCGCAGATTGACCTGAATCCCGGCAGCTCGACCTACCAGCGGGTGACCAACATCATGATCACCAGCGCCGGTTCGGGTTATCTCTCCAACGACTGGCTGACGGTGCAAATGATCGGCGGTGGCGCGATCCAAGCCGCTCAACTCGGCACATTCAGTTTTGGCACCAACGTTGGAGGCAGCTTGACCAAACTTGGCACTGGCGTGCTGACATTGGCTGCGAGCAATTCTTATACGGGCGGCACCATCCTTGGCGCAGGTGTGTTGAGCGTGTCCAATGATTGGAACATCGCGGGATCCACCAGTGCGTTGGTCTTCAGCGGCGGCTTGTTGCAGATAATCGGCACCGCGATGAGCAACATAGACAGCCACGTGGTGAACTGGAACAGCTTCAACGGCGGCATTGACATTGTCAGCACCAGCAATTTCTTCACGACGACCAACATCATTGCCGGGAACGGCAACTTCACCAAGATCGGCGCGGGCACACTGTTGCTGACCAACGTCAACACCTACACCGGTAACACGCTCATCGGCGGCCCGGTGGAGTTCGACTCATTGGGGGCATTCGGCGGCAGCGGACGATCCATCTATTACATCAACGCCGTGTTTGCGCCTGGAAGCAACGTAAACAACGCGGCGTTGTTGAACCGGCTGGCCATCACCGAGAACAGCTTTGCACTGGCGTTGACAGCGGACACGGCGGAGAACCTGGATCTTTCCCTGTTCCCGAACGGTTATCTGGGTGCCTACACGGGCAGCGTCGTAAACTATACAGGCGTTTTGAAGTGGTCGCCGAGCCGGGTCGCGCTGGGTGGCGGAGGCGGCACCCTGATCTTCAACAACCAACAGATCGGCGGCACGCCGAACTACATCGGTATCGGCTATACCAACGTGACCATCGGCATGCCGGGCAGCGTGGGCAATACGGTGGTGACTACGAACAACCATGCCTATCTCGGCACGACGACGATCAACGTTGGCAATACCTTGCAACTTGGCAACGGCGGCAATTCCGGCTCGCTCGGTTCCGGCCTCATCACCAACAGCGGCACGCTGGTCTTCAACCGCAGTGATTCGTTCCTGATAACTAACAACGCGGTGGGCAATGGCAACGTGGTCGTCACCGGCGGCGGCACGATGACCTACAGCGGCTTCAGTAGCATGTCTGGCACCAACACGATTGACGGCAGCACGTTTGTGTTGAAGGACGCCGCTTTGCCGGGGGCCGTGGCCCTGACCAACGGCGCGCGGTTCATTGCGACGGGCAACGCTGTCATCGGCGAGTTCAGCGCCGGGCCGAGTTTCGCCATCATCACCAATGTGGCCAGCCTCGCGGCGATACAGACTCTGTTTGCGAACGGCACCGGCTATGCCATCCAATATGGCGTGCTGGGCAACCAGGCCACCTTTGATTATCCCGGCACCTCGCCGTTGCCGTTGCAGGGCACGTCGTTTGCGATGGGACGCTGGGAGGCCACCCTCAACGTGCTGACGAATGGACTCTACCAGTTCAACCTGCCGGCGGCGGACGACTACGGCAACATCTTTGTGGACGGTGTCCGTGTGACCGCGGGCGGCAACGGCGCGGTTGGCTCGATGTTCACCTTGAGCGCCGGGTCTCACAGCATCGTGATTTACAGTGCCAACAACACCGGTCCCTACGGCGTGCAGGTGGACGTGACCGCAGGCGGTTCCAGACAGCGCCTGCCGCTGTCCATGCTCACAGGACCCGGTGTTGGTATCGGCTCGCTCAGCGGTTCGGCGGACTCAACGCTGGTGATCAGCAACGGCACGTTGATGATCAATCAGACCAGCGATGGGACTTTTGCCGGCGTCATCAGCGAAGGCGTTCCCGGCTCCGGCGTGATCAAGAAAGTTGGCACCAACACCTTGACGCTGTCCGGCGTGAACACCTACACCGGCGGCACCCTCCTTGGCGCCGGCCGCCTCAGCGTCAGCAATGACAATAACCTTGGCGGTGTGAACACGCCGATCACTTTCAATGGTGGTCTCTTGCAGGTCACCGGAACAACGCTGACCAACCTCGGCACTCACGTGGTGAACTGGTCCAGCTTCAACGGCGGTTTTGACATTGCCGATGCGGGCAACGTTTTCAGGGTTACCAATTCTCTCAGCGACGGCGGCAACTTTTACAAATACGGTTCGGGCACATTGGTGCTGTCAGGTAGCAACAGTTACACCGGCGTCACGGTGATCAACGGTGGCATTCTCCAGCAAGCCAACGCTTTTGCCTTCGGCTCGAACCGGGTTTTCAGTATCAACGGCGGCACGCTCGATTTGAACGGCTACAGCTTGATCACCACCAATCTGGCGTTCTTGAGTGGCTACATTACTGACAACGGCGCGCCGGGCTTCACCAACACCGTTGTGCTGACGAACCTGCCGACCAGCACCTTTGGTGGTGTCATCACCGACGGCGCCAACGGACGGCAACTGGCCCTGACCGTTTATGGCAGCAACCTCCTGACACTGACCAACTTTAACAGTTACAGCGGCAACACCATCCTGAACACGGGCGTCACGCTGGTGCTCAGCGGTGTGAATGGCGGCATCGGCGGCACCACGAACATCGTCGTCAATGGCGCTATGGTGGTGGTGAACAACACGGCGGCGGCCAACAACGCGAATCGGTTGGGCTATGGCACGCCGCTCTGGCTCGACAATGCCAGGTTTAGCTTTACCAACGACGGCGGCTCGGCAGTCTATACGGCAAACATCGGCACTCTGAACCTGATGGGCGGCGTCAACACATTCATTTCCCGGCAGTCATCCGGGACGGGCACGAACCTGCTGGTCTTCAGTTCGGTGTCGCGCAGCATGGGCGCAGTGGCGGACTTTGTTTCCACGAACATTGGTGTGAACTCGCAGAACATGGTTCGTTTCACAACGGTTCCAACGCGCCCCGGCAACGGAACCATCTTCCCTTGGGCCACTATCAACGGCACGAACTGGGCCACCTATGACACCGGCCGGGATTCGGTTTCCAACTTCTACGCCTACACGTTCGGACCCGATTCCACGTGGGACCTTGACAGCAACGTGTCCACCAACAACAGCCTCTCGCTTTCATCTTTCATTACGATCAATTCGTTGAAGATGGCGCTGACAGCCAACGCGTCGTTCGACCTCGGCGGCAATATGCTGGCTCTGGCCAGCGGCGGTCTGCTTGTTGGCGGCGCCAGTTGGGGCTTCACGATGTCCAACGGGTTCCTGACCGCCAGCGACGGCTCCAGTCTTGCGATGGAGCTTTTCATCATTCAGAATGCTGCGCTGCCCATGACCAACAGTGCGGTCATCATGGACAATCCCCTCGGGACAGTCCTTACGCTTGTGAAGGCCGGCACGGGCACGCTGGTTCTGGCCAACACCAACAGCTACAGCGGAGGCACCTTCATCAGTGCCGGCACACTTTACATCACCAACGACAGCGTCGGCGATCTTGCCGGAAGTCTCGGTGTCATTAATGGCGCGGCGCTTACGATTGACGGCGGGACGTTGCAGACGACCAACAACTTCGCGCTCAACAATCGGCCGACGGTTCTTGGCGTGGCGGGCGGCACGTTCGTCGTTGACAACAATTCCATCCTCATTCACACGAACCTGATCAGCGGTGTCGGCACGCTGTTCAAGGGCGGCACCGGCACCCTGATCCTGAGTAATGTCAACACCTACAGCGGCGGCACGGTCATTACCAACGGCACAATTTACGTCTTCGGCGACAACAACAATCTCGGCGTGACGGGCGCCCCGGTGATCCTCGCCGGGGGCGGCGCGTTACGCGTCACCAATTCATTCACCTTTGGCAACCGGCCCTTCACCATGGGTGTGAACGGCGGATTCATCAACATTGACGCGAATTCGTCCGTGACGATTACCAACACCATCATCGGCACCGGCTCACTCAGTCTGGCGGGACCGGGCACGCTGACGCTCAGTGGCGACAACACCTATGCCGGCGGCACCACCAATGTGGGCGGCACGTTGAGGCTCGGCAGTGACACCGCTCTTGGTTTTGGCGCGTTGACCATGTCCGGCGGCACGTTGGCGGTTACCGGCCCGCGGACGTTGACCAACGCCTTGGCCATTAATGCCAACTCGATCATTGACGTCTCCGGCGGCAGGCTCACGCTTACCGGTCCTGGGATTCCCGGCGGACCCCTTCCTGCTTCCAACGCCTTTGCTTCGATGACAGTGACGGGCGGCAACGGGTTGGTTGTTGCCAACAATTTACGCCATCGTGCCGGCACCTATGTGTCCGGCGGCAGCACCCTCATCCTCAGTAACAATGCCGCGCTCAACAGCCAGTTGACGATTAGCAACGGAGCCACGGTGATCACAATGGGCGCCCCCGGCCTGATGGGTGAGTATTTCGTTGCCACTGTGTATTCCAACAACATGCCTTCACTCACGGTGCTGCAGAACCTCTTCGCTTCCAGTTTCTCGAACCAGGTGTTCTTCAACTACAATTCGACCAACTTTGACAATCCGGCCAGCACCCCCTATCAACCACTCGCAGGCGTCGGCAATGCTGTTGCCCGCTACCAAGGCCAGCTCAACACCCCCACCAATGGCGTTTACCAGTTCAATCTGCCTAATGCGGATGATTATGGCGCCATTTTCATTGACGGTGTCAGGGTCACCACCGGCAACAACGGCGCGGCTGGAATCGGAGTGTATTTGACGGCCGGCGCCCACAACATCGTCATCTACAATGCCAATAACGGGGGCGGTTACGGCATCCAAGTGGATGTGGTGATGCCGGGCGAAAGTGTCGCGCAGCGGTTGCCCAATTGGATGTTGTCTGGCTCCGGTCCGGCCATCGGGTCGCTCAGCGGTGGGGCCACGGCGCGACTGTTCTTGAGCAACAGCGTGCTTTCGATCGCGCAGACGAACGACACCACCTTCAGCGGCTACATTACTGGCGCGGGTGGCATCAACAAACTGGGAACTAATACGCTGACGCTGGCCGCCACGACCAATAACTGGAGCGGTGGCGTCATTCTCAGTGCTGGGCGCGTCAGCATCGGCAACCTCGGCAGCCTCGGCGTTTCCACCAATATGCTCAGTTTTGAGGGCGGCATCCTGCAGATCACTGGCACCGCGATCACCGACTTGGGCAGCCACCCGATCAACACCAGCAGTGGCATGACCTTCAACGGCGGCTTCGACATCGCCGCCGCTGCCAATGTCTTCAACCTCACCAACGTCATTTTCGGCCCCGGCGGTGTCGCCAAATACGGTGCCGGTGTGCTGAACATCAGCGGCAACAATAGCTTCCTCGGCGGCGTTGGCGTCAATGCCGGCACCGTCCGCGTCAGCAATGTCAATGCGCTCGGCTACATGGGATTGCTCACGCTCGCTGGCAACGGCGGCGTGGTGGACCTCAACGGTAACAGTGTGGTCATTGGCGGGCTTAGCGCCAGCAATGTGACCAACGGAGTAGGCCTTACGGGCAGCGGACTCATTACGGACAACAGCGCAGGCCCGGGCACCACCACCCTCACGATCAGCAACATATACGGCAACACCGTTTTTGGCGGCATCATCACCAACGGCGCCTCGAAGGAACTGGCGCTCACCTTTGGCGGTTCCGGCATCCTGTCATTGACCAACAACAACGGATACACCGGTCCGACGGTCATCAACGCCGGCCGTATCTGGCTGACCAACACCTTGGGCGCCATTTCCCAGTCCGCCAGCATCACCATCAACCCTGGCGCCGGCCTGACCCTCAGCAACACCCCCGCAGCGAACAACGCCGGGCGGTTGCGTTCTGATGCGACGCTGATCATGAACGGCGGCGACTTCGCCTTCGGCAACCCGGGCACCAACCTCACGTTCGCTGCGATCTACACGCAAAACGTGGGAAACCTCAGCGTCAATGCCGGTGCCAGCTCGATCAACATCATGCAGGTTGGTTCGACCTCCACCAACACCCTGGTGTTCGCCAGCATGTCGCGCGCCCCGACTGCGACGATCAATTTCGTTGGCACCAACCTGGGCGTGAACGACCAGAACATCATCCGGTTCACTGTCGCTCCGGTTCTGAATAACGGAATCATCGGTCCTTGGGCCTCCGCCAATAGCGGCAGTAGTATTGACTGGGCGACTTACAATAACGCGATTTCTAATTATGCTGCCTACGCTAGCATCAATAACACCACCAACTGGAACGCGTCGGTCAACGCCTTGGTCAGCCAAGGCGGCAACGCAACCCTTACCCAGGTCCTCAACGCGACGAACTACACCGCGAACGTTCGCGCCACCAGCGCCTTTGCCAATCAACCGGGCTACTGGAATTTGGCGGGCTACGGCGCGACCATCCTCGGCGGCGGGTTGCTCGACTCGACGCTCGTGAACAACGACTTCGTCATCCATAGTGGCACGCTGACAGCGGGCACGAACAACGCGGGTCCAGTGGAGTTGATCTACACGCGGTGGAACGCAGCAAACGCGGGCTACTTCCGCGCCAATCTAGTGGATAACGGCCCGATGTCGCCGTTGACACTGGTCAAGAGTGGCGCGGGCAACTTGGTGCTCGGCACGGTCAACAATTATTGGGGATCGTCGAACAGCTACAGTGGCGGCACGATTATTAGTTCCGGCATTCTCTACATGGGCACGGATGGCGGTTATCAGGAAAGCCCTTACGCGCTTGGCAGTGGAGCGGTCACGGTCATGCCGGGCGCGCAATTGCGCTTGGGCGGTTCGATTGGAGCCGCCATCCGTGGCGTGGACTACATGATCGCCAATGACATGACCAACAACGGCGGTTTGATTTATGCGGTGGCCGGTAACCAGCATCTCGCGGGCATCATGACGATGGTGGGCACCAACGGCACGTTCCTGGCGAACTGGGCCTTGAACGACCTCTACATTGACGGTGTGGTCACCGGTCCGTCGGGTGTGAGGATCACCACCACCGGCAATGGTGGCGCGGTGTTCTTCTCCAACACCAACAACTACGCTGGCGGCACCTTCATCGAGGGTGGCTACCTTTACCTTGGCTCGACCAACTCCCTCAATGGGCCTCTCTTTGCGACCAACGCGGGTGTCATCGGCGCGGCGTATGCGATTGACCAGGACTTCTTGAACCGGGTGGACAACCTGGCGGCGCTGCCGGTTTCAGCGAGCATCGGCATGGCCACCAACAGCGCGTTTGACTTGGACTTCAGCAGCTTGGCGAACTTCACGACGAATGTTTACCTCGTGGCAGCGCCGCGCCGCACTGTGCAATACGATGGCACGCTGACACCTGCCTTGGGCACGTATCGGCTGGGCGGCGGCCCGCAGTTTGGCACGCTGGTGATGGGCAGGCAGTTGACGGGTGCCTACAACCTCGTCATCAACAACGCTGGCATCGTGGTGCTGACCAACAATAACGACTACACCGGTTACACGTTCATCAACGGCGGCGGCACGTTGCAAATTGGCAGCAATACCACCACCGGCACGCTGGGCAGTGGCATGGTGACCAATGCCGGCACGCTGGTGTTCTCGCGGTCGGATGTTTATACGAACGCCAACTTCATCAACGGCGGCGGCGTGGTGGTGCAAAACGGCACGGGAACGCTACAGATGGTCGGCACCAACATTTTCACCGGCGGCATGGTGGTGAACTCAGGGATTCTGCAAGCCGGCAGCACCAACCCATTTGGCTCTGGCACGGTGACGGTGAATTTCGGTGGCACGGTTGACTTGAACCATCTTGATCCGACGATGAACGCGCTGGCCGGCCAGTTTGGTTCGTTGGTCACGGACAACAGTGCGGACGGCGGCGTCACCATGCTCAAGCTGGGCGGCGCTAACATTGCCATGTTCTCCGGCATTATCGCTGACGGTGCGCTGACGCGCGTGTCGGTGGGCAAGTCCGGCACCGGCGCGGAAGTTTTCGCCGGCAAGAACGCCTACACGGGTGGCACGCTCGTAAGCGCCGGGATTCTGCGCGCCACTTATGGAGTTGGCCTGCCTTACGTCGGCAATCTGACCCTGATCAGCAACGGTGTGTTTGAGACGGGCGTCAACTTTACCAATGCCTTGGGACCGGACAATGGCCAGGTGCAGATCCTCGCTGGCGGCAATGCCGGCTTCAGCCCGAACGGCATTTATGGTTACGAGGCCTACGGCAGCCGGGTTGCGGTCAATCTGGGTGGTGCGACGAACCCTGTTGTCTGGGGATCGCTCTACTTCAATCCCAATCAATTCGTCCTCAATGCGGGCAGCACCAACAACGTCTTGGAATTCCAGAACCCGATAGATCTCAACGGAGCCACCCGCTACATCAACGTCGGTGGTTCTACCAGCATCGTTTCCGGCACCATTTTCAATGGCAGTTCGACGCCCTCCGTCCTTCAGAAGGAAGGCAATGGTTGGCTCTACGTGACCTCACCCATGGTGTTCACCGGTGGGGTATATGCCAACGGCGGCACCTTGGTATTGGCCACCAATAATTTCATCACAGCAGCCTCCACCGTCGCCAACGGTGCCACGCTATATATATATAGCGACGCCAGCCTTGGTTCGGCTACGAACTTTATCCTCGGCAACACAAACAACTGGGCCACGACGCTGCGCGTCACCAACAACGTTGTCTTCAGCAGGAATATTACGATGGGAGGCGACGCCAGCATCTATGTGGATTACAGCTCTGTTCTGATTCTTAGCAACGCGCTCGCGGGCGCCAAGAGGCTCAACGCTACCGGTCCGGGCACGCTCATTCTCGACAATGCCGGAGACAACCTATGGGGCTTGGACACGCGAGGCACGGTGTTGGCGACCACCAACGCGCTGAACGCGACCACCAACCAGGGCGGTTTCTTTGGCAGTGTAACTACCGGCGCGCTTGGCCTGTATGGCAGCGCCATTGACTCAAACTTCCTGCGCTTTGTCAGTGTCGGAGCTGTCAAGGCAAACACCGCGTTCCTCGGCGCCTTGGTTTTGGGACAGGACAGTGGCAGCGAGTTGAACTTTAACATTTATCAAGGGATTACCAACGCCTTCCTCGGCGCGGGCTATGGCACTTGGACCTATACGGGCAAACTCAACGGTTGGACCCAAAGCACAATCGGCAACACCCTCTTCGGCATCAGCTCGACCAACTTCCTGCTCGGCGGCGGCAACGGCACGCTGGTCTATGCGCCCGTCATCGGCGGACGCACCAACGTCATCATCGGACCGGTGGGCGGCATCGGCACGGTTTACCTTAGCGCGCAGAACACTTTCTCCGGCACGGCGGCGGTCGTCGGCAGCACCCTTCGGGCGGAAGACGGGGTTGGTTTGCCCACGACCGCGAACCTACTGCTCACGGGCGGCGTGTTTGAAATTATTAGCCAGGCGGCCGGCACCAACTTCAGCCGCACGCTCGGCACGGGCCTGGGCCAGATGCGGGTCGTGGGAACCACCAGCGGCTTCAGCACCACCAACGGCGCCACCACCATCCTGTTGACGAACCTGGTCAATAACGTCATCCAGTGGGGCAGCACTTTCTTCAATCCTACCGCGGCGCTGGTGCTGAACACGAACACCGCCAGCGACACGCTGACGCTGGCCAACAATCTCGACCTCAACAACGCCAACCGTGCGATCTACGTCGGCGGCAACACCGCCGTGGTCTCCGGCCTCATCTACAGTTCAGGCGGCAACGGCGGCAACCAGGGACTGGTCAAGTGGGGCAGCGGGACGCTGCTGCTGGCGGACAACAACTTCCAGTGGGGCAACACGGTCAACGATGGCATTCTTCAGGTGGGCAGCCCGCTGGCCCTTGGCAGCATTGGCATTTGGTATCAGGACCGCAACGCCGGGGCGCGGTCGGCGCTGGTGATGAACGGCGGTGTGCTTGACCTCAACGGCAATAACGTGCTGGTGGAGTCGCTGGCGGGTAATCTGGGCGCAGTGATCACCGACAACAGCACGACGCCGGGCGTGACGCGGTTCACAGCGCACCTGCCGGCGGGCGGGGATCTGACGCTCAACACAACCTACGCGGGATCGATCCAGGACGGGACCAACGGGCGGCAACTGGCGTTCAACTTCGGCCAGGAGGTGGACGACAACCGGCGGCTGACGCTGACGCTGCCCTACAGCAACAGCTACAGCGGCGGGACGTTCATCTATGGCGGCGACCTGCTGATCGGCTCGACCAACAGTCTGGGTTCGGGATCGTTGCGGATGGCGGGTGGTGGCTCGCTGGGGCCGGCCTACGCGATGTTGGACCAGTCGTTCCTGAACTGGGCGGCAAGCCGCTCGGACAGCAGCAACCGGCTCAACGGCGTGTTCATCATGCAGGGATTGGGCGCGAACCGGAACACGAACAACTTTGATTTCACGTCAAGCGCGCTGACGAACGCGTTCCTGGGCGTGGCCTACAATAATACGGTGCTCTACGCGGGCGAAATCACGCCGGGTGCGAGTGCCTATCGGCTGGGCGGCGGCGGCGGGACGCTGATCATGGACCATGCGTTGACGGGAGCCTATGATCTGATTATCGGGCCAGTGGGCGCGGCGACGAGTCCGAACGCCGGGGGCATGGGGCCGAACGTGACTTCGACGGTGCAGTTGACCAACGCGAACAGCTACACGGGGATCACGTGGGTGCGGCAGGGTGCGCAACTGTATTTGAGCAACGTGACGGGAAACGCGATCACGGGCAACCTGCGGATTGGTGATGGGCCGACAGCGGCAGGCGGCGTGGCGGCGGTGCGGCTGGGCGCGTCGGAGCAGATATCGGACACGGCAACGATCACGTTTGAGGGCAACGCGAGCACGCGCAACCCGTTCTTCATCCTGATGGGCAACAACGAGACGGTGTCGGGCATCTCTGCGACGGACGGCATGGCGGTGATGGAGAACCGCGAGGGTGACGGCGTGAACACGAGCGGGGTGCTGACGGTGAGCAACAACGTGGACAACGTCTATTACGGTTACATCCGCGACTTCAGCAGCGGGATGTCGGCGTTGGGTGGGCCGACGTTCGGGTTGACCAAGAACGGCACGGGGTCGTTGACGCTGGCGGGGGCGAATATCAACTTCAGCGGGCCGCTGACGATCAACCAAGGCGTGCTGACGTTGAGTGACATCGGGCAATACGGCGGCATCATCAGCAACAACTCGGTGCTGGTGCTGGACACCAAGGGCAGCGGCAGGAACTTCTCGCTGGTGCGGCCGATTTGCGGGACGGGGGCGGTGTGGAAGACGGGGCCGAACACGGTGAAGCTGGACTTCTCGGGCGGCGGCGCGCCGATGAGCAACATCTTCAACGCGAGCGCGCCCTTGAACGTGGCCGGCGGCCTGCTTTGGTTCAGCGGCGCGGCGAACTACGTGGCGTCGCAGAGGATTGACCGGCTGAACGTCGTGTCGGGCTATTCGGCGATCGTGGCCAGCAACGGCCCGCTGGGGCAGCCGGTTGTCGTTGACATCGGCTGGGTCAACCGCGGCGCGGGTTCGGTGCTGCAGGTGCTGGGCACAGGTGGCAGCGTGGTCAGTGGTGCGCCCCGAAACACGCCGAGCGGCATCATCGGCGGTTGGGCGCTCTACGGGCTGAACGACTGGGCGGCCAATGACGGCTCGGGTCTGTTTACGAACTACACGAGCTACGCGACGCCGAACCTGTGGTCAGCGACGGCGAACGTGACGATTGATTCCAACGGCATCATGCCGGCGGCGATGGGCACGACGGGTGCGGTCAACAGCCTGCGGTTCGTCAACTCGACCGCCTACGGGTTGAACCTGACCAACCGCGGGGTGGTGATCCAGAGCGGTGGCATTCTCTTCGGCTCGAGCAACGCGTTGAACAGCATCATATCGGGCGGCACGATCACGTCGGGCACGAACGAGCTGCTGGTGACGATCAACCGGATTGGAGCGCGACGCGAGGGCAATGCGATGATCATCGGTTCGCAGATCATCAACAACGGCTCAACGGGCGTCACTTTGGTGGTGGCGGGTGTTCCCGGCGGCGGCAATCCGTGGGATGGCGGCTCGGCGCTGCTGGCGTTGACCAACAATGCCAACGCGTTCACGGGCGGGATCATCCTGGACGGCGGTGGCATCATCGTTGGGACGGATGGTGCGTTGGGCGCGGTGCCGGGCGTGGCGGGCACCAACATCTGGGCGATGGGCGGCTACAACTGGCTGCGCAACAGCGCGGCCATGACCATCAACGCCAAACGTGGCATCTTTGTGAACACCAACGCGGTGTTGTATCTGGACGCGCGATCGGGGACGCAAACGGTGGCGGGCGTCATCAGCGGTTCGGGCCGGCTGGTGGTCGGTATTCCGAGCTTTGAAGCGCGCGTTTACCTGATCAACACGAACACGCTCACCGGCATCGTCGAGGTGAATGGCGCGCTCAACGCGCAGGATGGTGTTGGGTTGCCGACAACGGCGAACCTGTTCTTGAACTCGGACGCTGCATGGGGCAACCGCAGCATCCTGGAGATGACGGGGACGTTCACACGGGCCTTGGGTGCTGGAGCGGGCCAGTGGCAGCTTTGGAACGCCGGCCAGCCCAACAACCTGTGGGGTCCGAACCAGGGCGGTTTCGCTGCGGTGGGTGGCGCGCTGACGGTGAACGTCGGCGGCGACGGTCATACCGTGCTCTGGGGCGAATCCTTCTTCAACCCCGGTGCTCTGGCCTTTGGCGACAACCTTGCGAACTACCCGGTGACGTGGGTGAACCCGATTGACCTCAACGGCGGCGTGCGCGTGTTCTACGTTTTCCAGACGGGCATCATCAGCGGCGCGCTGACCAGCGGCACGCTCAGTGGGGTGGACGGGCCGCAATACAGCGGTGGTGGCATCTACAAGGATCAGTCGGGTTTGTTGTGGTTGACGGCGACCAACAGCTATCCGGGCTATACGGTGATCTGGGGCGGCACGCTCCGGGCCGAGGAGGGCGTGGGCATGCCGGTCAACAGCCCGCTCATCATGCAATACGGCGGCTATCCGAGCGTGTTCGAGGGCAGCAACGACTTTACACGACCGCTGATCACCAGCGCGATGACGGCCTACAATCCCGGCTACAGCTACGGGGTGACCACGGGCGGTGTGTCGCTGGCGGGCGTTGGCACGGCGGGCTTCGCGGCGTATGGGGACGACCGGACTGTGAACATCGGCGGCGACAGACAGACGCTGGTCTGGAGCAACGTGGCGGCGCCGTCGTTGATTGTGAACAACTCGGTCGCCAACACGATCTACACGGTTGTGAACGGGGACACGAGCAACCTGCGTGTGGGCATGGCGGTTTACGGCAGCAACTTGATGGCGAACGCCTACATCGTGCGCATTGACAGTTGGAACCAGTTTGTCCTGAACACAACGAGCGCGTTCGCAGGGACCACACCCCTTACATTCAGCAGCTTCAACCCCGGCACGTTTGCGATCAATGGTCTCTACGCGGACCACACGCTGACGCTGGTGAACGACATTGACCTGAACGGCGGCACGAACGCGGGCGGCTCGATCCGCGGTTTCTATGTGGGCGGGGCCACGGGCATCATCAGCGGGACCATCACCAACACCGGGTCGGGGGTTGCGAGCATCCTCAAGACGGGCCGCGGAGTGCTGTGGCTGCCGGCGACCAACTGGTATAACGGGCTGACGGTGATCAACATGGGCACGCTGCGGGTCGACGAGGGTGTGGGTATCGTCACCAACCGGCCGGTGGTGATGATGGGCCTCGAGAACGGCACGGGCATTACGGTCCCGGCCATTCTCGAACTTTCCAACGACTTCACGCGGCCGCTGCTCAGCGTGGTGAACAGCAACGGCGTGTCCATGGGAGCCGTTTCCGGCGGGTTCTCGGCGCAGGGCAGGCCGGTGACGGTGGATCTTGGCACCAACCTGATCTGGGGCGCGCTCGCCGCACCGAACATGGTGATGGTCACGGCCCTCGGCAGCGGGATCGTGACGGTGACGAACACGACCACCGA
>Ga0172379_10004296_pt1 | contig 21267 bp, 18 predicted proteins | sample GrowelOW334metaG_FD_119756 | JGI IMG/M metagenome (GOLD analysis project Ga0172379, IMG submission 119756) | Groundwater microbial communities from an aquifer near a municipal landfill in Southern Ontario, Canada - Groundwater well OW334 metaG | ecosystem: Environmental > Aquatic > Deep...
CCATCCCGATATATATTTCACTTTTCGATTGTAAATGATCCATATGTGTTAGAATTAACTGGTAATCGACCTTACCCATCAATTGTAACTGCTGGACTAAAGGTTTTTATAGCATTAAAATACCCCCATGACCCCCGACCCCACCTGCATATTCTGCAAAATTGCCCGCAAGGAAATACCCGCCGAGATTGTCTACGAGGACAACGATTTCTTGGTCTTCCTCGACATCAATCCCCTTTCACCCGGCCATGTTCTCATCATTCCCAAGGACCATTACCGCTGGGTTTGGGATGTTCCCAACCTCGATGCTTATATGATACTAGCGGGCAAAATGGCTTTGGTCCTGCGCAAGGCCTTTGATCAGGAAATGATTCTTTCAAAAGTCGTGGGTGAAGAAATTCCCCATGCTCATATTTGGTTGTTTCCTTCCAATAAGACGGAGGGGGATAAGAAGGACTTCAAAGAGAACGCGAGGAGGATTAGGGAGGCGATTGGGAGATAAGAGCTAAGAGATAAGAGCTAAGAAGAGCGAAAAATCACCAGGGGCGATGTATTTTTCAATGTCGAGGACATGCCGCTGCGACTATGAATTGCTTGGCAAAAAACGATGTCCGCACATGGTTGAATCGTTTTTTGCCTAGCAATTCAAGAGCAAGTTCCGCAGACATTGAAAATGCACCTGCCCTGGTGATTTAAAACCCTGTTTCCTACTCCCTGTTTCCCGCTTCCTCCAACACCTCGATCCCCACAAGCGTCCCTTTAGCCAAAAATTCCAACATCGCCCCGCCAGCACCTGACATGAAGGTGATCTTATGCACCAAACCAAGCTCCGCTATAGCCGCCAAAGTGTCTCCGCCGCCCAAGACTGAGGTAACGCTTCCGTGAGTGGCATGGGCAATACTTTCCGCCACATCCAGCGTGGCTTTCTTGAAACCATCTTCATAAATACCCAGAGGGCCGTTCCAAAGGATAAATTGGGCGTGCTTGATCTCTTCTTTTAGCATTTCAACCGTTTTCGATCCCGAATCGGTCATCCTACCTTCTTTTGGAAAATTGTCCGGAGCATACTCTTTGCCACTATCATCAGTAACATCGAGAGGCAAAAGGATCTTGGGATTATTTACATAAGTCGAAAGATCAATACTGCCATCCGAAACGACCGACTTCCCCACTTCACAGCCTTTGGCTTTGAAAAGATCGCTGGCTAGTGCCCCACCTACGAAAACTTTATCGGCAAGACCTAGAAATTTCTCCAAGAGAGGCAGCTTAGTCGAGAACTTCGCTCCGCCCAAGATAAATAGAAAAGGATGAGCCGGTTGAAAAGCCTTGGAAAGATGGGCTATCTCGTCCGCGAATTCCAGCCCGGCGTACGAAGGCAGGAATTTTGGCAAACCTACAATCGAGGCATGCTCTCGATGCGAGACAGAGAAAGCTTCGTTGACATAAATATCGGCGAGAGAGGCCAATTCTTTGGCAAACTTAGGATCGTTTTCTTTTTCACCTTTGAAGTTCCGAATATTTTCCAGCATCAAAATCTCTCCTTCAGGCCAGTTTGCCACTAATTTGGCCAATTCTTTGGGATTTTCCGCTAAACGAATCTTATAGCCCCATCTTTGCAAATAAGTAGCCACTGGAGCCAGCGAAAGATTATCGCCTTCAGGAGACTGGATATGGCCGATCAAAATAACTTTGGCGCCGCCTAGCAGTAAGTGATCCAAAGTGGGGCGCATTATCTTCAGACGGTAATCATTGGACACTTTCCCCTCGGAAAGAGGCACATTGAAGTCGGCAATCATGATCACTTTGACGCTTTGAAGGTATTCGATATCTTTAACTGTTTTCATGCTGGATTTGTTAATCGGCTCATTCCTAATTAATAGCGTTGGTAAATTTCTAATTACTAATTACTAAGAAATGAACAATTTCCAATGAGAAACCCAAAATTAGTGTCGGAAATTGGGATTTGGTTATTGGTCATTATTTAGAAATTAGTATTTAGAAATTAGAAATTTATTTGTCCACCCTACGCCACCTCATCCACCGCTCTCAAAAGCTCCCCAAACCCGCTCTTACTCAAACTCTCCCTTCCTGGCAATAACCCATCCACTTGTCCAAGCCGAACTATATCAGCTGCGTTCGTAGCATTGGCCGAACCGCCGTAAATAATCCGAGTCTTCTTGGAATAGTCCTGGCCGAAGAGATCGGCCAGAGTTTTCTTAATGAAAAGCATCGTCTCGTAGATCTGATCTGGATTCATAGCTGCCAAGGCTCCGATCGCCCAGATCGGTTCGTAGGCGATAATAAGATCGGAAACGTATTTCTTAGCTACTTCGCCTAATGAATTCTTAAGCTGCTCTTTCAAGAAGTCGAAGTGTGAGCCGTTCTCGTCATCGCGATTTTTCTCGCCAATACAGACAATGGGCGTAATCCCCGCCTCCAAAGCCTGAGCCAGTTTTTGGGCGACAATCTCGTCAGTTTCTCCTTTGGCTCGTCTTTCTGAATGGCCAACAATCGAATATTTCACTCCCAAGTCTTTGAGCATGGCTGCACTCACCTCTCCTGTCTGCAAGCCAGCTGGCAGGGCCGCCAGGTTTTGGGCGCCTAAGTGAAAATTGTCGGAACCGGCTCCATTAGAACAAGCTTGTAGGTAAATAAAGGGCGGACAGATAACGATTTCGGTATTTTTAATCTTTGTTGCGGCCAATCGCGAAGCGTTAGCGATCTCTTTGGCTTCAGCCAAAGTGGCTGGATTCATTTTCCAATTGCCAATAATGATTATTTTTTTCATATTGGCATATTGTAGCAGAAAATGCCGTTGTGAAGCGACGACTTAAAAGATTATTTGTCTGCAATAAATTTTCCGGGCTTGTTGCCGGAAAGCAATTCATCAAGTCTACTTCAGCTCCTGCCAAGAAATGACTTCATACTGAGTCGTGGCCTGGGGAAAAGAGGGTGGAGGCCCATAAAGTAATCGTCCGTCATAGTTGATATTGCGAGTCTTGTATCCGGTATCGTCCGTATAAGCGAAGCCGTATCGATTATAGCTGGCGATCATCCCATTCAAGGTCAAGGAATTTCGGACGGAATTCGTGCAGCTGCTATTATAGTAAAATCTGCCAACTCTTCCGTTTTCAGCCACCAAAGCCGCGTCGATGTTCAAATTGTCGTCGCTAAGCATTCCGGCATTGATGTTCCCCTGGGCAATGAGTCCGATCGTGTCGATGCCGTTATAATCCGTATAATTCAAATCTGAATTGATGGTTATGTTGGCGTGTTTGTCCGGATCGGTATTGCCAATAATACCCGCCACTACCGTGATCCTGGCGTTATTGATAGTCCCGTCGACCCAGACATGATCATTGAAGAAAATCACACCGTTGGCGGGGATGGAATAATTACCAACAAGCGTTTGATTGGAGTTAATTGGAGTCTTGATACTCCAGGTCCCCCACTGAACCTGACTGTTCGCCGTTACATTATTGGAACAAGATGTCGAAACTGTCTGCAAATTATTGACTTTGTAAAGATCATAGCTTGTAACCCCGCCCGACACTTTAAACATAATATGATATCCCTTTTTCCCAGATGATGGCCATTCTTTGCCTCCGGCCGCCGGTTGAGCCAGAGCCCGAAGCTGGGTCAAGCCAGCCGTGAGTCCGGCAAAGTCAACGGCCGGCACCGGATATTGCCGACCGGCCATAAAAACATCAGGACGGTTGTTGGCCAGAGTCGGCGGATTCGGATCATCAGTTCCCGAGGTGGTATAAACTCCCCATTTTGTCGCTCCGGTATCCGGATCAGTATAGGTATTTTTGGCGCTAGAGATGAGATTATGGGCCACGCCATCGAATCTAATTCCACCGTTTGCCTGAACAGGACCAAAAACTACCGTCCCTTCCCCAAAGCGAAGATTATCATTGGCAACTACGGCATATTTAGCCAAGGAAGGAATCGCCAAAGTTTTCTGTATTTTTCTTTTGATACTTGAAGAGGCTAAATTTGCCTCGGAAACAATTTTTACGATCGTCGAACCAACCTGGGGCGGGGTTATGGTCAAAGAGTAGGCGCCGAGCAGATAGCCGTCTTTATCGTAAAAATCATGAGTGTAGGGTCCTGGCGTGGTTGTGCCGTCTTTGTAATCCGTGGGAAATTGGGCCAAATGCCATTGGTAATAATCGACGCCGGCTTCGGCAATCTGGAATACTTGTTCGCGAGCCGAAAGATTGCGAATACTGCCCAAAACCGAAGCTCCCCAATTAACCAAGCCGATTATAATAATAGTGGCAATAGTTGCAAATATAATAACGGAGATAAGAATGCTGCCTTTATTTTTCTTAGATGTGGTCATAAATTGCTTTTCAGATTCCTAATACTGCCCTGGACGCTGTATATAATAGGCGCCGGTGCATTCAGAGGATCAAGATCAATTTTAACATTTATTTTAACCAGCCTTACTTTGTTATTCGAGATTGGGTAAACCATGGGTGAAGTCGTACCGCTATAGTTCGTGTCAAAATACTGAAAAACAGGTAAGGTGATACCGTTAACAACCCGTTCAAGCAAGGTCGTAGTCGCCTGACTAGCCAAGTTATAAACAACCGGATTGCCGGTCGGGTTAATCGTCGCCCGATATAATGTAGTCCCCATAAGAGTATAGGTTATCTTCTCGATTAGACCGTCATTATTTGCATCCGAGAAAAAAGAGAGAGTCGTACTTCCGGCGTTTATAAGAGCGTAAGCGCCGTTAGCTCCCGGTCCCGCCTCCCGGATTTCCGTCAGAGCGGTTTTTAAAATCACTTGGGCATTTTGAGCCGTCTGATATGAACCGGATACCGAAGTTTTATATTTAAAAATATTGGCTTGGAAAGAGGCTACAGCAACAACCACGATGACAAAAGTCGAGATTGCGATCAAAACCTCAACTAGGGTCATCCCTCCGGTAATTGAGGGTAATTTCTGTTTTTGTTGCCGGTTAATTTTCATTTTTTAAAATACGGATTACGGGTTGAGCGGCGCGGTATGCTCCTGCCAACCGTTTACAATATCTATTTCAGCCGTGTAATTTGTGTAGCCGGTCTTGGAGACCGTAAGATTGTACTCGCCGGTTGAAATGCCCTGAAATATTACCTGACCGGGCGGAATACAGCCTGAAGTATAAGAAAACGAAGTATCGGAAATAGTGGGAGTATTGGTAGCCGATCCGGTCGTCAAATACATGGCATATCTGGCGTATTGATTGCCGTTATTTATCGGGCTTATAGGAGAATCAGGACTTGAATAAAATGTATTGGCCGTCCCATCCGGGCCGGTAAAATTCCAGGTGGCCGGAGAAGAGCTTGGACTGGTCGCGAATTGAAATTTGACGCTTCCGGAACCGACGAATATATTTTGAGTGGCCGGATTCCAAGAGAAAGTGTAAAAATTACTGGAAGTACCGGTGTCAAAAGTTGAAGAGACAAGCGTCCCGGTCGCGTTGGTATCATATAAACCAAAATTTTGGATCAAAAGAGCATCGCCGGAAGAGGTTGCCGTATCAATGCCATAGCCTGAGTAATACTTGACACCATTTATATACATCTCCTGTCCATCGCCGCTTGACCAATCGGTTTGCGACATATAACCCTGTCCAGTCACCGCAGTAACATTGTAGCCTCCCCCGGAAAGATTAACCGAGGCTCCGGAAATTGGGAGATTAGTGGTACCGTCGATAACTGAAACCATAATACTTCTGGCGCTTTTTGGCATTACGACAAATTGAACGCTCTGGGAATTGCCTGGATTTAGAGTAAAAGGGCTAAAAGGATTGATTCCGGCAATTTCAAAACCGCTATCCAGTGGAACGATCGTATACGTATCCCACTCGACGTCGTTCAAATTGAGAGACCCCGAGCCGTTCGTCAAAAGATTACCGACGTATTTTGGTATCCCCAAACCGATCTGCTTGGCACCGGTAAGCGAAAAGTCAAAACCCCCTACAGCCTGACAAAGTGGTGTTACGCTTGAAAAGTGCAAGGAACTCAAACGGTCAATCGAAAAACTGACTGGGCTTATTTGCTGATTGAGAACAGTTACATTCGGCCTGATAGGATTGGGATTGGTCACGGAAGCCGCAAAAGTTTGATCCGTAGTGTATCCCCCTTTGGTGACGGTAATTTTGTACATATCGACGCCCGGCGGCACTCCGATAATATTGAGTATCCCGACATTATTAGTTACGTCGTTTATGTCAATGGAAGAAGTGGCTAAACTTTGAATCCGAACCGAGGCGTTTTCAACCGGCTGGCCGCTACCATCGAAAACTTGGACCGAGAGCGCTCCGCCCAAACCGGCCGACTGAAGATTGGCCGGAGCGATCTGACCGGTCAAAATAACCGGCTGAAAATTCTTGCAGGCTGGACAATCGACATTGACTTCAACCAGCTTATCGCTAGCTTGCACGGTCGAGGTCGAAAGGTTGATATTACGAATCGTCAGACCAACATTAAAAGAAACGCCTCCCCTGACCAAAGTCTGATTTTGGGGCAAAATTCCCTGAGGAATACCCGTCAAAAGTCCAACTTTGGCGTATGGCATGTTTCGGATTATCTCAAACTGTTCATTGGCCAATTGAACGGCCAAAGTCCTCGACTGGGCTCCGCTGGCCAGCTGAAAAAGTGCACTAAATGAACTGTAAACGGCAACCGACACGACCAAAAAAAGAGCCGTCCCGACCAGCACTTCAACCAGAGAGAAACCTTTTGGTAAATGCTTTTTGTTTGTAATCATTATATTGCGTCAACCAGAGAATACATAGGCTGAATCATGGCAATGGCAAAGAAACCGACAGCCGCCCCGATAACCAGGATAAGAAAAGGTTCGATAACCGTCGACATATCTTTGGTTTTCTGATCGACGTCGTCTTCGTAATACTTAGCTACTCCGAGAAGCATTTCTCCCGTCTTGCCGGTCTCTTCTCCCACGCTCATCATTTCAGCAAAGAAAACCGGATAAAGATTGGTGTGTTCGTTGAAGATTTTAGACATAAGTTCTCCCTTCTTGATCGCTATTGAAGCTTTTTCCAAAACGACCTTAAAATGAACATTCTGAACGACGGTAGCGGCGATATTGACCGATTCGACAACGTTAACACCCGTGCTCAAAAGTGAAGACAGTGTCCGGGCGGTTCTCGCGGTATTAACCTCCTGCACTAATACGCCGATGATCGGCATCCGAAGAATGGCCATATGAACAAATCTTTTGCCTGACTTTTTCTTGGACCAGTAAGAAAACAGTCCGCCGATAAGAAGGATAACCAGAAGGACAATCAATCCCCGGTCGCGGATCAGGTTGCTTATATCCAAAATCATCTGGGTCGCGAAAGGCAATTTGACTTTAAGTTCGGTAAAAGTTTTGAGAAGGGTTGGTATGACGAAAATGAACATGAGAACGGCAATAATGACCATGGCCGTGACGATTACCCCCGGGTACATGAGAGCGCCCCTGATCCTCTTATCCAGCGAATAGGCGCTGTCCATCTGGATAGCCACAACTTTCAAGGACTCGGCCAAGGTGCCCGATTGCTCACCGGCATGGGCCATGGCAATGAAGATGGGTGGAAAAACTTTGGGATGCTTGGCCAAAGCATCAGAAAAAGTCATACCTTTGTCGATCTCACCAATCAAGCTTAGGAGTACCGCTTTGAAAATCTTGCTGCGGCTCTGTCGTTCAATGACCGACAAAGCCCTCGACAAAGCTAGGCCAGCTTCAAGCATTGCTCCCAAATTGCGAGCAAAATTGATCTTTTCTATAGTCTTGACCCGATTGAAGATCGAAAGGGAGACGTTGAAGTTTAAACCGCTATGACTTCTTTTTTCTTTGAATTCAATGACTTCCTCACCCCGCTCCCTCAGTAGCTTATAAAGCTCATAGCGATCAGCTGCATCCTTCTCGCCGGAATAGATTTCGCCACTAGTTTTTTTGGCGTTGAAAATGAAGTGGGACATGAAGGAAAGTTAAAAATCAAAAGTCAAAAATTAAAAATGAATCGCAACTATCTCTACTCGGAGACGACACGCAAAACTTCTTCGATCGTCGTCAGTCCTTGGACACATTTATAAATGCCGTCTTCGAGCATCGTAAGCATTCCCTCCTTCTTGGCCTGGGCTTCGATCGCATCGGCTGTAGCATCTTTCATGATCAGTTCCTTGATCGAGGGAGTCATCTTCAAAACTTCATGAATACCGATCCGGCTCTTGAAACCGTCATCCTCGCTTCCGGGCGTGGCTTTCCAGAAAGAAATCTTCTCCCAGGTATCCGAAGGCTTAACGATTTTTTCGGCTTTAAGAGCTGTCAGAACCCGATCAAGATCAACGATCTTTTCCAATTGGGCGAATTCAGCCTTTGAAAGACTGTATTCCTGACGCGTATCGGTCAAACGTCGGACCAAACGCTGACCAATGACTATGTCGAGAGTTGAGACTAGAAGGAACGATTCAACCTTCATGTCGAGCAACCTGGGCATCGCCCCAGCCGCCGAGTTGGTATGGAGAGTCGAGAGAACTAAGTGGCCAGTCAAAGCGGCATTGACTGCCAATGCTGCTGTTTCATTATCACGAATCTCACCGACCATGATTATATCCGGGTCTTGACGAACCAAGGTCCTGATTCCTTGAGGGAAGGAAAAACCAATTTCTGGCTTGACCTGAGTTTGATTGATCCGAGCCATCTGGTATTCGATCGGGTCTTCAATCGTTGAAATGTTAACATCGGGGGTATTCAGAAGATCGAGCATTGTATAGAGGGTAGTAGTCTTACCGGAACCAGTCGGTCCGGTCATGAGTATCATACCGGTCGTCTTGGTCAAAGTTTGATGAATACATTCAAGACCGGTGCCATGGAAATTCAAATACTCCAAAGTAAAGCCGGAAATGCTTTCGCGGAGAAGACGCATAACGGTTTTCTCACCGTAATAAGTCGGTAAGATCGAGACACGGAAAGAAACTTTTTCGTTACTCATATCAACTTTGAAGCGGCCATCTTGAGGCAGACGCTTCTCGTCAAGCTTGAGATTGGCCAAGACTTTGATACGGGCCGAAACCGAAGGACCGGCCTGTTTGGGTAGAACCATGGCATCATGGAGAAGACCGTCGATTCGGTAACGAACCAAGACCTGATCTTCCATGGGTTCGATATGAATATCGGAAGCATTCTGGAGAATGGCGTGTTTGATCAGAGTATCGACGATCCGAACTACCGGCAGATCCTCGGCAATTTTCTTCAAATCAGCCTCGGAGATAGTTTCGCCCTTCTCCTCGGAAATCATCTTCATCGAAGCTGTCTCCTTCTGGATAATGTCGCCGAATTCGGCCTTGAGACTCTTCTGATACTGAACCAAAGTTTCCTTGATCGAATCGGCGTCAGTTAAGCGTGGCAAGATCTTCAAATTAACCTTCTTCTTGATGAAGTCGATAGCCGAAAGATCGTTAACATCGAGCATGGCCACTTCCAAAGAAACGTCGGTCTTCTTGAAAGCCACAATGTTGTGGCCGCGAGCAATTGGTTCAGGAATAAGGGAGAGAGTCTCGAAAGGCAGCTTCTTGCCTTTAAGATCGACGAAAGGGATGCCTAAGACATAGGCCTGCATTCTCCGGAGGTTGTCGGCTGTCAATTTGCCCGAGGTCACTAAAATATCCCCGAGATGCTTATTCTTCTTCTCACTCTCCTTCTGGGCAGCCTCAAGGTCCTCCTTGGTAACCAAGCTGGAATCAAGAATGAATTTGTAGAGCTGGGTATCTTCGACGAACATGGTGTTAAGTTAAAAGTTCAAAGTTAAAAGGTCCTACTTCGCTCTCCCTTCGGTCGAGCTACGAAGGACAAGCAAAATTAAAAATATATCGAAATGCTCGGCAGATATTGCTACTATTGTAACAAATATGGGGAAACAAAGCAGGAGAAACTGGGGACGGAACATAGAGGTTCCACCTAGGTAGGACCTCTATGGGCGTGGCATTCAAAATCTGCGGCTGATTTGCGTAATTACGGTCGGGAAAATTCTGTATCTGAATCATTGATCGACTGCCAGATCATCTCAAACATTTCCTGATGCATCTTGATGGCGCTTTTATTTTCTATAACGATTGCCATTATGGGAGCAACCAATTGATGAATAACTACTTTTTCAGGCGTGACCACCATATTGGTGGGCAAATCGGTCTTTGAATGAATAATCTTGGCAGTGAAATTGTAATTTTTTGAGAATTTCTTAAGGTTTTGCGCTTCTTCCGAATCTTGAAGCAACATCCGGATCTTGATGGGCAATTTGGCTCGGCGCTCAGTAAAATCCATAAAATATTTGCTATCGGCCTCCATCCAGCGTTTGGCGTCGGAAATAATTAGATAATCTTCACCGGGCTTAATGTCTTTGATCAAGCTTTCGTAAACGGATTTTACCGCTTCCAGCCCTTCGTAAGTCTTGATGACTCCAACACTACCTTTGGAATCATACAAAGCGGTTAGATCCGGCAAACCTTTGATAAATTGTTTTTTTCTATTTTCCAACACTATTTCCAGCTTCTCCGGCCGCTCAGCCACGAAAAACTTCTTAAAACCTTTGGTCTCAATGGAAATTAAAGCCTTTTGCTTCAATGATTCCATGACAGAATAGACGGTTGTCCGCTTGATTCCGGCATTCCTAGCGATCTTCAGTATGCTGGAAGGCCCCAAAGACAAGGCCGAAAAGTAGGTAACAGCCTCATTTTCTGAGAGTCCCATTTCTTTCAACAACTCCACATATTTGTTATTTTCCATATTTTTAAGGCTTTTGTCGAATAATCCGACAACATTATATATAGCATATTATGCTATTTTATGCAAATTTTTGATATTATGTCGACATTTTAGACATATAATGCAATGAAAGTTATAATATGTACAGATAAAAGGTTGGATCTGGCGTGTGCCATGTGCTCATCTTTTAAGGATTTAGAGTTGAGAGGAAGAACATGAAACAACTAAAAAAACTAGCAACTGGAGATTGTTTTGGAGTGATAGATGGTATTGGAAAATTTGTAGTCCAATCGATTGTGGCCGGGGAAAGTTCGGCTATCTTCGCAAGTAGATGCCGTGACAGGATATCCTGTGCTGATATTTACGGTCTGGGTTTCTGGCTCGTCGGTAATGTGATGGATGTCATGGACGAAAATGGGTGTCCGATTGCCAACCATCTGGTCACGGTATACAAAGACTTGGGAAATGGGGTCTGGGAGATTCGACAAGCCGTCTCCATCGGCAGAAATATCCCTTGCGATTCCGGCCTCTTCCCAGGAATCGAAATCAAACTGGATTCGCCACCCAGTTACATAGGAGTCGGTTGTAGTAGTGGTTTCTACGATTCTTGTTGGGAGGAAGCCTTCCATTATGTTCTGGTAAAGCAATAGGCTCAACCAAGACCCGCGAGTTATCTCGCGGGTTTTCTGTTAAGAATTTGGGCCTGCTGGCAATCAATCATCCTCACCCAAAAATTCCGGCACTTTCAATTTCTTCTGTCCTTTCTTAATCAACCTCACCTCCCTTTTAACCTCTCTTATATGCTTTTCGGGCTTTAGATTCTCCGGCATTTCGCCACCCATGGATTTGATGGCTTGGCGGACTTTTTTACCGACATCGAAATGGGTGCGCTCCGAATCAAGATTACCTTTAATGTTTTCTCTTTTGAGCTTGGCTTCGGTCTGGGTAATTCGAAAAAGATTGGCAGCTAACTCTTCACCACTGGACCGATCAAGCAGTTCACCTTTGGGAATATTCTTTTTATTCTCTATGTCTTTCAAAGACATTGTGTACAAGCCCTTATAACCGGCATCGTTAAATTGTCCGAAGTTTGATACTCCTGCCAGACGAGCCGTGCTAAAGAGCATTTTATTTTTATCGGAAACCTCTTTTCGTTTCATTATTCTTTTCTCCGCAGAAGATAGACCGTCAAATATTTCCTGTTTGCGCGTCTGAACGGCAAAATAGGTTTGGGCCAAGGCAATCGCTGGTTTGTCGGGATCTCCATTTTGAGCTATAAGGTAGCAAGCAAACCTATCTAATTTATAATCGTCAAGTTTTCTAACCGTCCCGTGGCCTATTTGCGTCATTTTGTTGACTTCAACAAAATGATCACCAATAAACTGGTTGCTTTTAGCACATGCTTGTTTTGCTTTCTTTATTACCTCTTCAAAATTTCTCCATTCCACATAATTAAGTACGATGAGAAGTTCTCTGGCCGTCCAATATTCAACACCGTTCTCATCAATCTTTTTTATAGACTCGAAATCTTTGCTTGGACCGAGTACTTGGATTTCATTTTTAGTAGAGGTATTTTCCATATTTATTAGAGATTAGCTGGTAATCATTGCAAAGAGTGGCAGGCGATCTCTTTCATCCAATTGTACTCCTTTAAAATTGTTTTCAATCTAGTAAAAACAGCTCTTCTGTGGCCTATTTATCTCATTTCACTTGAATTGCAAAAAATCATGCTCACAAACCAAGGGGGGGGTGACAAATTGTCCCCACCCTCTTATGTTTAGTTCTAACGATCCTTGTTTTTATCCCCCACTCATGGTAGAGTATTATCAATGATCAGTTCGCCCACCGGCGGACTTGTTTGTTAAAATGAAGGAAGATATTAGATATTAGTAATTAGAGATTAGAGTGAACAGTTTTTACCTTCTCTAATCTCCAATATCTAATATCCAATTTCTTGCGATTATACAATTCAATAACAACTAAATATATGTTCGATCTCAAAGTCATCAATTCGGTCGTCGACCAGCTCGAAGAAGAGCGCGGCATTCCCAGGGAGAAAACTCTCGAGGCTATCGCCATGTCTCTGGCCACCGCTTACAAGAAAGAATACGGCAAGAAAGGCCAGATTGTCCGAGCCTCCTTCGACCAGAATACCGGTGGAGTAGAGTTTTGGCAGGTCAAGATCGTCGTTGACAGGAATCAAGTCATCATGGAAGGAGATGAAGAACCTGAGGAAAACCTCAAGGATACAGCCGTTGAAGATATCAAGATTCGTTTCAATCCCGAACAGCACATGCTCATCGAAGATGCCCGGAAGATCAAGCGCGATGCTATCATCGGCGATGAGCTCATCTTCCCCCTCGAGATGAAGGCTGATTTCGGCCGGATTGCCGCCCAGACCGCCAAGCAGATCATCATCCAGAAGATCCGCGAAGCTGAGAAAGTCTCGGTTATGAGCGAATATGGCGAAAAGGAAGGTCAGATTGTGGCCGGTATCGTCGAGCGTGTCGAACGCGGCGTTGTCTATATTGATATGGGCCGAGCGATCGGCGTTATTCCTTATGAAGAGCAGATCCCAAGTGAACGTTGGAAGACCGGCGATCGCATTAGAGCTTACCTCTACGCCGTCGAAGAGTCTCCCAAAGGCATTGTTCTCAAGCTTTCTCGGGCCCATCCCAAATTCTTGGCCAAACTCTTCGAAACCGAAACGCCAGAGATCGCTTCCGGCACCGTTGAGATCAAGACAATCGCCCGCGAAGCCGGTTCTCGCTCCAAAGTGGCCGTTATTTCCCACGATTCCCATATCGACCCTATCGGCTCAATGGTCGGCCAACGCGGCGTCCGAGTTTCTACTGTTACCAGCGAATTATCGGGCGAGAAGATCGACATTGTTGAATGGAATGAAGATCCGGCTCTATTCATAGAGGAAGCCCTCTCTCCGGCCGAGGTTCTTTCGCTTGAATTGGACGAGAAAGAGCATCGGGCCATTGTAACGGTCACGGAAGATGAGCAATCTTTGGCCATCGGCAAAGGCGGTCAGAATGTCCGCTTGGCTGCTAAACTAACCGGCTGGAAAATCGACATCAAGTCGGCCGGCGGCGCTAATGTTGCGAAAGAAGAAGCTGATGAAACAGAAGATTTAGGTGAAAAAACAGCCGAAGTTGAAGCGGATAAGGTTGTGACGGTAGCGGAAAAGGTTGTTGAGGCTCAAAAATAACAACTTATAATGTTTCATTGACTTATATTTTAAGTCGATTATAATTACTGCATTATGTTACCCGAGGTGGGTAATCCGAGGAAGTTCGTTGTTGAGAGCTTCCGCTTGCTTAGGCTCGCCATTATAGAGTCACACAGAAGCCCCGATTTACGGGGCTTCTGTGTTTACGAATATCATCTGTCGAATCAAAGCAAGAATTTTACTGAAATCATCCTGCGTCATTTCACTGATTTTCCTCAAAATTCTTTTAGTGCTCACCGTTCTAAGCTGTGAAAGATTTACCGAACTTTTGACGCCCTTACTATCGGTAAAAATGAAAGCGTATTTACTCAATTTGATTTGTGACGAAAGGGCGACAATAAATACCGACTCTTTATTGAACGCATTTATGATCAACACTGGTCTCTCAAATTTATTATTCTTGCCATTAACTTCAACGCCTATATTCTGACCCAAGCTACACCACCATATTTCTCTTTCTTTGGGATAAAACCTGATCTCCGAATAACATAATTTTAATTTCAACTGTACCCAATCGATGAATTTATCGACTGTTGCAAGTTCAATATTCATTAGGTATCTAGCTTTTTCTAATAACGCTTACGATGGCAGGTTCCCACAATTTTACCACTTAAAAATTATTTGCAATCTAGGCATACATAATAAATTATCCCGTAATATGGAAACTTCAAAAACCTCTTCTCTTTTATGTAAAAACCGGTAACCTTCTTGCAAAGGTTACCGGTTAATTCGTGAGGTGAATCAGAATTTGACCGTGACGAAACCACCAAGAACATGGCGAATTCCGTCTGTAAAATCTTCTTTTCCACCTCTCTGATCCCCTGATGGGACCTGAACCATACAGAACGGGTTCAAAGCGAAACGCTTGGTGAGTGGAATTTGAAGAGATGCATGGACCCTACCAAAAATAAATCCTCCTTCTCTTCCGAACGAATCTTCTGTAGAAAAGGCCAAACAGGAATCGATATTCAGTCTCAATTCTCTCGAAAAGAGCTTGACTCCGAGTGGTTGGTCTCGTTTCAGTCCGACCCAGAAGAACCAGCCGTCTTCCGTGACATGGCTCAAGCTCCCGAAATACCTGAACGCAACATAGGGTTGAACATATGGAATTCTTGAAAACTCCAGGCGCAAATCGGCAATCGGCCGATCGTCATTTGCCGTAGACCAATCGCACAAGACGAAGTACGACAGACTGCAATCGACCGTCGGAAACCAAATTGAATTGGTCGATCCGATCTGTTTCCGATAACCGATCGTGAAATCGGTTTCATTCCCGAATTTTCCATGCTTTTTGCTGGCAAGAGCAGTCGAATTCCAGACCCCGACATACCAACTCCCTTTTTGGACAATAACCTCATTAATGGTTACCGGCCCGTCGAAAAGCATCAGACCTTGCTTTCCGATGTAGCGAGACTGAACACCTGACTTAGTCCGAAGCTGAAGTTCGTCGCCCCCTCTTCCAAAAATAGGAAAAAGAACGACAAACACGAGCAAATAGGGCATACAAAAGACCTTGCAAACATTCCTTTTCAATGAGCTTTTCATACTATTCCTTTCCGTCTATCATTGTTGACCGTTCGAGGATAAGGCTATATGATTGTATTTGAGTGGCCAATATCGCCACTTGGTGGTATATATCACCACTAACTATCAACTAATAACTTCAAATGAACCAAGAATTATTCGAAATGCTGGGACTAAGTCCCAATGAAGGCAGAATATACGAAGCCTTGCTTGAAAGAGGCGAGGCTAGCATTAGCGATATCTCTGTTGCGGCCAAGATTCACCGGCGGAATGCTTATGATGCCATGCAGCGTCTTATCAACAAAGGGTTATGCTTCCAAATATTTTCGACCACAGAAAATCTTTACAATGCCGTCGACCCGGATAAACTGACGGAGATTCTGGCTGAAAGACAAGAAAAACTAGCGACCGCCCTCCCCTTTTTGAAAAAGAAGTTTGGCCAAAGATTCGCCCCGGAAGAAGCTTATATCTACCGGGGATTCGAAGGCCAGAAGAATATCTGGCGCGATGTTCTGCGTGTCGGACAGGACAGCTATTTTATTGGAGCTAAAGGCGGCTGGTTTGATCCTCGACTCGAAACGGCTCGAAACGCTTTTTTCAAAGAAGCTAACCGAAAAAAGATAAAATTCATCCAGCTTTTTGACCACGAAATAAAATCTCAGATACCTGAGTTTCCAAAGCACTTTCCAGGCAAACTAAGTTACCGTTTTCTTCCCAAAAAATATTCCACGAACTCGGCAATTCATATTTTCGGCGATTATGTTGTTACTTATACTGGCCTAACCATCGCCAAGATCAGCGACGAAGTCGTTTTCTTCGTTATTCATAGCAAAAGTTTGGCCGAAAGTTACCGAACTTGGTTCACTTACATGTGGGAACAATCAGAGGAAGACAAAAAATAACTTCCGTCAACCCTACCAATCCCCCTGTTTTCTGCTATTATCCATAATTGTATCTTTATTATAAGCAGTCAAATCCAACTTTTGAGTTTTGACCTGTCCTTCGAAGCTCCGAGCTTGTCGAGGAGCGAAGTAGGACTTTTAACTTTTAACTTATCATGCAATCGTCAGAAATATTCGCTCTCGTCGCTTCGCTAGTCGCGATTTTGTACGGAGCTTTTTTGATTAACTCAATCTTGAAGAAGCCTTCGGGCAACGACAAAATGAAGGAAATCGCGGCCGCCATCCAGGCCGGTGCCAAAGCCTATCTCAATAGGCAATACAAGACTATCTTTATGATAGCCGTTGTTTTGTTCATTGTCCTTTGGATCTTCTTGGGGATCGAAATTGCCCTTGGCTTCGTAGTGGGGGCAATTTTGTCGGCTTTAGCCGGCTATATCGGCATGCATGTTTCCGTCCGCACCAATATCCGGACGACCGAAGCCGCCCGCCATGGTCTGGCGGCCGCGCTTTCGCTAGCCTTCAAAGGCGGAGCTGTTACCGGTCTCATGGTCGTCGGTCTGGCCCTCCTTGGCGTTACCGGTTTCTATGTCATTACCGGTAATGTCTCCTCTCTTATCGGTCTAGCATTCGGATCAAGTCTCATTTCCGTCTTCGCCCGCTTGGGTGGCGGCATCTTCACCAAAGCCGCCGATGTCGGCACCGACCTCGTGGGTAAAGTTGAAGCTGGTATTCCCGAAGACGACCCGAGAAACCCGGGAGTTATCGCCGATAACGTCGGAGACAATGTCGGAGACTGCGCCGGAATGGCCGCCGATCTCTTCGAGACTTATGCTGTAACGACAATTGCGGCCATGATGCTCGGCGCTACTCTCTTCCCTGGTTTCAGTGGCGCTTTGATGTACCCTCTGGCTTTGGGCGGCATAGCTATCTTCGCTTCTATCATTGGTACTTGGTTCGTCAAGCTCGGTCAAGGCAAAAATATCATGGGCGCAATGTATAAAGGCCTGATCGTGGCCGGCGTTTTGGCGGCTATCGCTTTCTACCCTGTGACCAATGTCATCATGAAGTTGAACGGCACCTATAGCGTTCTAAACCTCTTCGCTTGTACTTTGATCGGACTTATCGTCACCGGCTTCCTCATCTTCATCACCGAGTACTACACCTCCACCAAGTATAAGCCGGTCAAATCGATCGCTCTAGCTTCGGTTTCCGGCCATGGCACCAACATTATTCAGGGTTTGGCCATCTCCATGAAGTCGACAGCTTGGCCGTTAATCGTGATCGTCGCTGGTATCCTGGCCTCCTACCACTTCGCCGGCCTCTACGGTATCGCTGTTGCCGCTATGAGTATGCTCTCCATGGCCGGTATTATCGTCGCTATCGACGCTTTCGGTCCGATAACTGACAATGCCGGCGGCATTGCCGAAATGGCCGATCTGCCCCAGGAAGTTCGTGACGTGACCGATCCTCTCGATGCCGTCGGCAATACGACCAAAGCCGTTACCAAGGGCTACGCCATCGGTTCGGCCGGTTTGGCCGCTCTTGTCCTCTTTGCTTCCTATACCGAAGCGACCGGCGGCAATCTGGCCTTCAGCTTGAGCGATCCCAAAGTAATCGTCGGTCTCTTCATTGGCGGTCTCCTGCCTTATTACTTCGCCGCCCTCTGTATGGAAGCCGTTGGCAAAGCGGCCGGCAAGGTTGTCGAGGAAGTTCGCCGCCAGTTCCGCGAGATCAAGGGTATTATGCAGGGTACGGCCAAGCCTGACTATGCCCGCTGTGTCGACATTGTCACTTCGGCTGCTATCAAGGAAATGGTTCTTCCGGCTCTTATTCCGGTTTTAGCTCCGATCCTAGTTGGTTTCATTCTTGGCCCAGTCGCTCTCGGTGGTCTGCTCGTAGGTTCCATCGTTACTGGTCTCTTCGTGGCTATCTCCATGACTTCCGGAGGCGGAGCTTGGGACAATGCCAAGAAGCATATCGAACAAGGCAACCATGGTGGCAAGGGTTCCGATGCCCACAAAGCGGCCGTGACCGGCGACACCGTCGGCGATCCTTACAAGGACACTGCTGGCCCGGCCATCAATCCGATGATTAAGATCTTGAATATTGTGGCTTTGCTTATTGTAGCTTTCTTGATTTAGGTTTTACAGCTAAGTAAAGGTAACTAGAACGAAAACCACCGACCATCGGTGGTTTTCGTTTGTGCGTAAGTTTAAGCGCGGCGGTTTCCACATGCTTTTAAGCCCCGAGGACATTCCGTGCCCAGTGTACCGTTGCATTTTCCAAAAGGTGAGTGAATCCCTGGAGCGAACCTTTTGTGAAAATGCCGGTACGCTGGAAGCGGAGCCGCAGGGGCGCAAAAGCATGTGGAAACCGCCGCGCCATGCACCAAAAAACTATGCTACAATATTCCAGTACTTAATCAGGCATAAATTAACATAAATGCAAAAATACCTCATATCTACAGCCGTTTTAGTAGCAATAGTCTTCCTTGGACTCCCAGCACTCTCTAGAGCCCAAACTCTCCTTGATACCGGAGCGGCTACTAGCATTGGTGTAACAGTTGATGGCGCACCAGCTGGCGTTCCAACCTCGATTCGTGACCGGATCAGAGCCGATTATGAAGGGAAAATCCAGAACCTCCAGAATAACCAGGAAGCCAGGAACGCCATAATCGATAGTCGTAAGGCCAGTTCAACTCCGGGAATGCCGCTATTGAACAAGCCGCCCATTAAGGTTGTTCCGGTAGGCAAAGTCTTGCAGGGCCAAACAGAGAAACGAGCTCTTATGGCTAGCTCCACTCGCCCCAGAAATAATAAAGAGGATAACAGAATGGACGGGGAGGACAATAATCAGCCGCGGAATCTTACCGCGCCTCCCATGCCGGGCATTATCGGTCGAGACGGTATGATGGCCTCAACTTCCGCCCGCCGGGAAGAAATCCGAGGCGAGATGAAAGAATACCGCAACGAAGGCCGCGAGTTAATGGTTAGCATCTTTCGTAACCGCAAAGAAAACGCCGTAAAACAGCTCCAGGTGGCTGTCAAAAACCTGGTTGATATCAGAACTAGAATCGATTCCAGGATCAAGAAAGAGCAAGCTAACGGCAAAGACATGAGCCAGGCTGTCAGTCTGCTTGAAGTCGCCAATACCAAGATTACATTGGCCAACCAAGCAGTCAAAGCTTTGATGGATTACAACCCTCAAGTTTCAACGACAGTATCCGCTTCGGCTAGCTCGACTATGACAAGCCAAGCATTCATCAATCTAGATCAAGTCAGAAGCTTGATCACCAATGCCCAGAAGACTATCAAAGACGCTCGGGGCGCTCTAAACGATGTTGTTGTTTCTATTGCCAAAACTTTAGGTCTCAAATTGGGTGAAAAAACACAAAATAGCGAAGCTTCGTCAACTCAAACTTCTTCCACTCAGCCTTAATTTCTCTCTATTATAAATCTAATTCACCAATAATATGGAACCTCAACAAAACATTCCAACCAGCCAACCTATCCCCTCGACAAGCTCGGGGCAGGCCAATCCGACTCCTGCCGGCATTTCCAACACTTCACCCACGAATATTCCCAATCTTCCAGTGAGTAGTCATGAGCATGGCAAAATCGGACCGATTATCGCTACTTTGATCGTGATAATCGTCATTGTTATTGCTGCCATCTATATTTTCGCTTCGCGCTCGACTGTTATCCCTGAAATAACCGATACAGTTAGCTCGAACCAAACAAACAACGTCGTCCAAACTCCCGCCGCCGCACCAACCACTTCAGCTGCTCCGACCATCGCTCCCCTCACCAACAAGAGCGATGATCTCCAATCACTTCAGAATGATTTGAACACTTCGACTGAGGGGGTTGATAGTCAGAACTTCTAACTCTGGCGCCCACTTCAATAACCACCTCCAACAAAACCCCAGAAGGGGTTTTGTTTCAACATTGACAACACTAGCTTTAAGGCTAAGATTGACCCAGACCAAAAAGCTGCCGCATCGTATGCGGCTACAACCGAATAGCAACTTATGATTAGTAGATACGCCGATAGGCGAGTAGACAAGATATGGAGCTTGGATGAAAAGTTTCGCCTCTGGCAAGAGACGGAACTTGCCGTCATCCGAGCCCGGAAAGAGCTCGGCAGAATTCCTTCCGGGACGCACCGGCAAATCCGAGACATTCTCGTCTCCAAGCCGATCGATGTTAACTTCATCGAGGAGCGAGAGAAAATTCTCCATCATGACCTAAACGCCTTTCTGGAAGAACGGGCGAGGTTCTTACCTGTTGAACTTCAAGTCTTCTGGCACGAGAGGATGACTTCTTATGACACCGAGGAAGCGGCGTTTGCCAGGTCGCTTCAGTCTTCATGCAATATGGTAAGCGAAGATCTAGGGGCCTTACTCAGGGCCTTGAGAAAACTGTCTATCGAGCATCGACACACGCCGATGAATGCCCGGACACACGGCCAGGAAGCCGAGTTGCAGTCTTTCGGCAAACGCGTTCTTACCTGGTTTAAAGATCTGGACACGGCCCGATTGACTTTCGTCGGATCCATGGAAAACCTCGGCTATTCGAAACTCTCCGGAGCAATCGGAACCAACAGTGGTATTGATCCGAAACTCGAAAGCACGGCTTTGGGTATTCTCGGCTTCAAACCCTGGTCCGGGGCAACCCAGATCATGCCGCGGATCATTTACACTCCTATCGCCCAGGCCTTGGACAATATGGTTGCGGTGATTGACAAGATCGCCATAGACCTACGTCTGGGTGCTAGGAGCGGCCGGCCGCTCTGGCATGAACCTTTCGGCAAGAGTCAAAAAGGCTCCTCGGCCATGCC
>Ga0172379_10004297_pt1 | contig 21266 bp, 26 predicted proteins | sample GrowelOW334metaG_FD_119756 | JGI IMG/M metagenome (GOLD analysis project Ga0172379, IMG submission 119756) | Groundwater microbial communities from an aquifer near a municipal landfill in Southern Ontario, Canada - Groundwater well OW334 metaG | ecosystem: Environmental > Aquatic > Deep...
AATCAGAGCCGGAGATTGTTTCACTGCGGTTTTCGGCAGTTAATATGATTTGGCGCCCAAGCAAAGATTTGGCTTTGGCCAAGACTTCATTGGCACTATCCAAAGACGAGAGAGTGCCTACGGAGCGGAGGGGAATGGTGAGAGGAGAAAGATCATAGGATTCAAGGCGTGCGAGTATTTGACTTTGAAGCTCGGCTTCATTTACCTCACGACCTATTTGACCGGGAACTACTTTTAAAGTATCTGGCCGGGCAGGGTCAGTCAAAACTAACTGGTGGGGAACAAAGGGTTGGTTTAATTCCGAAGACACAAAGCGAAGGTACTCGGCCATTTTTGGCTGATTGTAAGCAATGGTTAGTTTGAACTCGGAAGGAGTTGAGAACGCTTTAAAATAATTCCAAAGACCGTTGCGGATGCGCCGAAAAAGCATTTGGGAGGCAGTTTTTTCAACATCAACATTAAAATCAATTGTGGTTAAGGACAAGGGAAAACTGCGCTCGGAGTTAGGTCCCATTAAGCGAAGTTCCGACTGAGAAGGAAAATCCTGGGGAAGACGAGAGACGATTTGAGATTTTTTCAAAAGAGAGTAGTCCTTGCCCAAAACAGTAGTATTGCGGCCGGTTTTACCAAAAGCTAGCAATAAGGGGATTAGAGCTAATAAGAAAATCGCTGATAAAACTAGAGCCAGAGTGAAAAATGGTTTATTTGTAGACATAGGAATCCATGGCCTCGTTGGCCAACATATCTGCTTGCTTATTTAAGTGGCGCAGGACATGGTGGAAATAAATTGGAAAGGGAAAGGAATCTATAATTGTTTTGGCTTGAGTATAGAGTGGGAACAACAAGGGAGACTTAACTTTGTAAAGGCCGGTTAACTGGCGGATCATGAGTTCGGAGTCGGAATAAAAATGAACACCACTGGGAGTTGGGGTGTGAGATTTGACCCAGGAGAGCGCGTGAAGTAGACCGGCATATTCGGCTTGGTTGTTGGTGGTGATGCCTAAAAATTTTGGGTGCTGGTAGACAATGGCTCCGGACTCGTCTTTGACAACAACACCAAAACCGGCCGGACCAGGATTCCCCCTGGCTCCACCATCAGTATAAACGTAAAGTTCCATCCCCAATTGTAACAACTAATAATAAGAAGTTATTAAGAAATGGAGGAGATTCTTCGTCCCGTTGGTCCTTCCATCTAAGACGGACACAGCAGAATGACCCGCCTACGCTATGGCTACGGCGGGCGAGGCAAAAAGAGTTATTCTAAAACGGTGAGAAGATACATGAGAAAGATACCGAAAGTTAGCCCCAATAATTGAAGAAGAGTGTTGTTGAGCGCCGGATGGTGGCGGTGAAGCTCAGGAATTAGATCGGAGCAAGCCAGATAGATAAATCCGCCGGCAATTAGTGGGGCGACCCATAAGGGAATTGAGTTGTGTAAACCAAAAACAAAAAATAGAATTACGGCCAAAATGGCAGAAGCGGAAGCAACGAGGTTTAACATAAGTGACCGGGAGCGAGAATAACCGTAGTGCATAAGAATTGCTGAATCACCGATTTCTTGAGGAATTTCGTGAAGTGCAACGGCAATGCTTGTAGAAATCCCCAGTGGTATTGAGGCAGCAAAAGAAGCGGCAATGATAAGGCCGTCCATAAAGTTATGAACTAAATCTCCGGCTAAATTAACTACAGGTACCGAGGAGGGAGAGGATTGGTGCTCGTCGGGACAATCTACTTGGTGACAATGCCGCCAAAGAACAAAGCGTTCAAAGATAAAAAAGAGAATTAAGCCAAACAAAACAAAATTCAATGCTACAGATGCCGAAGATGATTCAAGGGCTTCGGGTAATAAATGAAAAAAGGCATCACCCAAGAGAGCTCCAACGGCCACTGATATGAGCAAGACGGGGATAAAGGGATGCTTTCTTAGGGCTGAAACCAAATAGATGGAGATAAATGAAATGGCACTGAAAGCTAAAGTGACCAGAAATGACCAAAGAAATGGAGACATGGGCAATTTTATCAAAAAAGGGTGACTTGAGAGGCAGGATAAGATATATTTAGGTGTGAGCTTTGATATACAATCCCCTCTTCCCCCCCGACGCATAAACGTTGAGGAAGAACCGGTAGAAACAACACCAACCTTGGACCAGTCAACATCTACGGAACCTCCCACATCTTTAACACCTTCTACATCTGAAACCGAAGCTCCCCAAGAAAATATGATGATGGGCCAGCCGATTGAGGAAAAGAAGAAGTTTAACTGGGGGCTAATAATATTCCCAGTATTAGTAATTGCTCTTATTGGAATAGCGTTGGTACTAGTAAAAAATATTGGATCTAAAGTGACAGGGAGCGGAGAAACAACACTCACTTATTGGGGGCTATGGGAGAACTCGGCGGTAATGGAGGGAGCGATTGCTGACTTTGAAGCGAAAAACCCTAATATTAAAGTTAAATATGTTAAAAACGAGAAAAACGATTACCGGAGCCGACTGCAAAACCGGCTCTCCAAAGACCCAACTCAAAACGAAGTTCCCGATATATTCCGATACCATGCTTCCTGGATTCCGATGTTTAGAGCCGATTTAGAAAAAGTCCCCGGGAACACAGTATCGAGTTTAGGACTGGAAACGGATTTTTATGAGGTGTTTAAGAAAGATTTAAAAAGTAGCGGGAGCTGGCTGGGGATTCCCTTAATGTATGACGGATTGGCCATGTATTACAACCGAGATTTAGTAGAGTCTGCCGGGAAAAGCATTCCTAGAACCTGGTGGGACCTAAAAGAAACAGCTCAAGACTTGACAGTAAAAGATGAGGTGGGGGGAATAAAAGTGGCTGGAGTTGCCATGGGGCTGGCTGACAACGTTGACCACTTTAGCGACATTTTGGGGTTACTGTTGCGTCAATCGGGGGTGGATATTACTAATTTAGGAACGGACACGACAAAACTAGCCAACGTTTTACAGTTTTACACTAACTTTAGAACCGAATACGGAACCTGGGACGAAACTTTGGCGGCTTCAACGGTTCAGTTTGCCAATAATAAGCTAGCATTTTATTTTGGACCATCATGGAGATCGTTTAACATTGACGAGATTAACCCAGGGCTAAATTACGAAATTGCCAATTTACCTCAATTGCCAACGCTGGAGAATATTCCTTTGGACCAGCCGGTATCCGATGAGAATTTAACCAATATTTACTGGGCAACTTACTGGGCAGAAGGAGTTAACCCCAGAAGTAAAAACCAAGCGGCGGCTTGGAAACTTTTGGAGTATTTGGCATCAAAAGAAGGGTTAACCAAAATGTATATGGCGGCAGCCCAACAGCGAAGTTTTGGGGAAATATACCCAAGAATTAGTTTAAAGTCGACGATGGACGAGAATACCCGGACTAAAGCGTTTGTGGGCGTGGCCAACTTGGCCCAAAGCGGATATTTGTCGTCCCGCACCTGGGACGGAGAGGGAGGAATAAACGACACCATGGCCAATTACTTTAAAGACGCCATAAACAGCCTGACTATGGGCAACGGAGAAATGAAACCGACGGTGGAGACACTAGTGTCGGGAATAACTCAAGTTAAAGAAAGATTTAGACTAGGACAATGATATTTATCAACTTTAAGATTTATAGGGAGGCATGGGGAGAAAAAGGGGTCGAGTTGGCTAAAATTTGTGAGAGGGTGGGCCTTAAAACCGGTGTAAAAATAATACCGGTAGTGTCAGCTCTCGATTACGGACTAATTCGAAACAGTATTAAGGGGGAGATATTTTTACAACACACGGACTGGCAAAAAGACGGCGCCCACAACGGAGCAATTTCCATGGAGCAAGCACAGACCGCGGGAGTAGCGGGGAGCCTGGTTAACCACAGCGAGAAAAAGTTAAAACTAGGAACAATTAAAAAAACTGTAGCCGGCAAACCGGAGGGTTTCAAACTACTGACAATCTGCCAAAACATCAATCAAATTACTAAGTGGGGGTCGGAGCTGAAAACGGACTATTTGGCATGGGAACCAAAGGAACTAATTGGCAACCCGGAAGTGTCGGTAATGGACAAATATGAGGAGCAAGTGAAGAAGTTAGTGACCGGGGTTAAAGTGCCACTGATTATTGGAGCCGGAATACACCGGGGAGAAGATGTGAGGCGGGCAATAGCGGCCGGAGCGGCGGGAGTACTGGTAGCCAGCGATGTAGTGAAAGCTGGCGACCCGGAAAAGGAATTGACGGAACTAGCCGAGGCGTTTTAAGAAAAATTACTGGTATAATCTCTTAGCTTATGGCTTCAATTGATAATCTATTAGTTTCACTTTTTGTTGACGAGGTAGTGGGCGGGTTTATTGTAACCGTTCCCCCTGGTCACGTGGGATGTATTTATAGTATTTTTCGGGGAGTTTTGAAAAACGTCTGGTACCCGGGAATGCATTTTAAAATTCCCATAATTCATCGGGTAAAACTGTTTAACGCTCAACTGATTGAGTACACTGTTGCTAAAGACGTAATACTTAAAGACAACAAAGAAATTATGGGCGACGAGCTGATTAACGCCGTTACATCTGATAATAGATTTGTAGCCGTGGAGGCAACCGTGCTAATTAAGCTTGATACCGAAAGACTACCCGAGATTTGGCAAAATATTGGAGAAAACTTTGTGTCTAAAGTGGTGCGACCAGTCACGCGAAGCCGAATCAGGAAAGTAATTACCGGACATTCTTTGACCAATGCCCTATCTACCGACAGAAGCATGATTGAAGACGAAGTAAGGGAAGAATTAAGAGAGTCATTATCCGGCCACGGACTACATGTAGAAAATTTCTATTTAAGCTCGCTGACACCAGTCGACGGCAACCCGATTGAAGCAAAAACACCTGCCATTGAACCGGAAGCGGAAATGCCAAAAAATGAAGAGGAAATAAAAAATGAGCGTTTTATTTCGGGCAATATGCCTAAGATTTAGAAGCCAAGACCAAACCCCAAAGACGAGTCGAGGAAGGAAAAGCCCGAGCGGCGGCTATAAGTGTTGAACCCGTAGTAGAAACATCATCAAAAAGAATGACATTGGAAGGAGAGGGACCAGTAACCACGAAAGAATTTTGAACATTGGCAGTGCGAATTGACGAATCTGAAGCCAGGGTGGACTGAGGAGGAGAGGGGCGGATACGGGTTAAGATTTCCGGTTGATGATCTAAATGGAGGGCTGGGGCAAGGGAGGAAGAAAGCAATTGACTTTGATTGAAACCACGCCAAAGAAGACGACGGGAGTGAAGCGGAACCGGACAAATTACAAAACTGTGTTTTTGCCAATAGGCGACAAGATTGGGATAATTTGAAGTTAGAGTTGAGAGAGCCAAACTGGCCAATGAAGAAACAGAATCGGTAACAAAGTGAAATTTAAGTGATTTGATGGCGTAAGTAAGGGGCGGAGTATAAGGAAAAAGGGACAAAAAGCCCTCAAAGGGAGGCGGAGACGGAGATAGGGGGCGGGGTGAGAGATGTAAACAGCAAGAGGGACAAAGATAGGCGCCCGGCCGTCCGCAGGAATAACAAAAGCGGGGGAAAAGAAAATCAAGTAAAATCGACATGACTTAAAATAGAATAGACAATTTATGATGATTATCAAAAAAGATGCCGCCGACAGACTATTGCTAATGCTAATATCTGCGGTGGGGACAGTTTTGGCTACCCGACTATTTTTGGAGCTAACCGGATGGTGGACATTGGGAAAAGGAGAGTGGCACATTGCTCACGTGATGTATGGCGGATTGTTTATGACTGGAGCCATGATTATGGCCATAATGTATGAATGGGAAAAGATTGGCCGGAGGGTAATGATATTTTTTGGAATAGGACTTGGATTATTTGTAGACGAAATGGGTAAATTTTTATCGAAAGACAATAATTATTTTTTCCAGCCGGCGATAATGTTAATTTACATATTTTTTATGGGAATATTTTTGATTTATTTGTGGATTGGAAGAAAAGAGGGCACGGCAACACCTTGGGGAAAAAGATGGCTGGCAAAATGGTTAAGAAATAGGTTTCACCTAGGCCAATGGCAGGTGACCAGACTAATATTGACTACAGTTTTGGTAATTTACGCAGTTGGGGGCTTGTGGGACATAATTCTTTTAATTAGCCGATATCATTTTGTAAACTGGTGGGACTTTTGGACCAGGAGCGTGGAGCTTAACAGCCGGATGGATTACCGGATGCTTTACGCCAAATTCGGATCAGATCTGATAACTTCAAGCTTCTTTTTGGCCGGGTGGTGGAAACTAATTAAAAAACAAAAAAATAAGGCAATTGATTTGTTTGAGACAGGAATACTGGTTAATATTTTTTTTGGTCAAGTGTTTAAGTTTTATTTGGAACAGGCCAGCGCTGTGTTAGGACTAGTGATTGCCGGAGGGTTGTACTACGGACTAAAATGGTGGAAGTTTGAGGTAAAACAGACTAAGATGTGATATAATAAAACCCTTGGAGATGTATTGCTTTGACGAGAAGCGCACCTTAATAAACTGCAAGCCGGCTTTGACTCATTGAGCCGTTAAACAGAGTCGAAACTTTATGCCAAAAATTCTTTTGGTGTTGACTTAACCAAAGTAACTGCTCAAGCCCAAAGCTTTTTCAGTGCTAAGGCTCCAGTTTTAGCATATTGCTAAACCTGATCAACCATCTTTAAGTCCCCCACTCTAAAGGAGATTTATGGGTGCCAATTAAATTAGAGTGCTACTTACTTAATTTCGGTTTTAAGTAAAGATAAGCGGGGGGTAATGCCCCCACCAACCGGAGTACCACCACTTTTCAAATGCTTTAGTTGGGGGTAGCTAAAAATAAAGTATTTTAAGCTTGTAGACGTTTATTAACTTCCTTTTCGGACCTCCGGTCATACCGGGGCATCTCCGCCTTCGTTTCACATCGGCGGACACAGTCCACTATTTGTAACGTATTTTACCGTTTGATACTTGTTTTTTGGCCTATATAAGTTACAATAAGTGATGAATTCAACAGTAGAACTGGGATTAAATGCAGCTAAATACGTAGCCAAACACGGCAGGTTAACTTTGTTAACGAGTAGCCTAACTATTGGGAGTGCGGCTGGTGAAATTGCGACAAAAGGAACCGGCTTATGGTTTGCGACCACAACCTTTGGACTTACTACTATACTAATGGCTGAAATTGAAAGTGGCAAGGCGCCCGGGTTTTTGAACTATACTTATCCGGAGATGGTGGAAGTAAGGCAATTAGAAGGGTAAATTGGGACTTTTGGGGGATTTGGTAAAGATGTTCTTTTTGTATTTAGTGATACACTTTGAATATGCCAATAGAAATAAATACAATATTAAGAGATTTGGGAATTGCATTTATTGTGGATAGAGATATTACTGAGATAGTAACACGGTGCTCATTAATTAATGATGACGAGACTTGCCCCAACCCAAATGGACGGGATTGCGGTAGCTGTGGAGATTTTGTGGCTGACGCACAACAAATTTTAGATTTAACAGTAGTAAGAGGAAGTAGTCAATTTATGGTTCCAACTGAAAACGGAGGAAGAGAATGGGTGGGGTTTGGCGGAGGAAAGAGAATTTCGGTGGGGGTTAACAATGGAGAAATTACTTTAGCCAGAAAGGATGTAGATTAGTGGCAGTTGAGAGATTTGGTGACATAGGTTAGTATTGATTTTTATATAATTTGTTATAAGATACACACATGACACCAATAGACGGCTACCCATCGCATAAACAAAAAGGTAGTATAGAAAGAAGAAATACACGGGCTTTAAATGCTTTGGACCCATTTATAAACCGAGCCCGAGCCGTGTACGGACCAGAGGTTGATATTAAGTTAACCCAGGGAAATGGAGGAGGATATAATTGCCTTGAAGTAGCTGAGGCAAGAGGAAACGGGATAAATCGGCATTATTTAATGCCGGTGGTAAATTGTACTGAATCAAACGGAACAACCATAAATGGGTGTGTGCTTGGTGACGGATCAATACATGAGCTTTTTGAGGCGGACGGACATAGGTGTATTTGTTCACTTAGCCAACCAGATACAAATGGCCAAAGACACCATTTGGTTGAAAACTGCGAACAGCCACCTTGGGTTAAGGCAGGAACTCGAGTGGGAGACGTTACATTTACAAAACTGGAGATTGTAGAAATTGGGGGACCTGTAACAGACTCTCAAATGGACTCAACTTCCAAGGATTTATTGTTCACCTTAGGACTTCCCCAAACCCTGGTTGACGGAGTGGCGTTCCCGGAGATGGTGGGAGTGAGAAAGTAAAATATGGGACAAGAAGGTTTGATTTTCAACAGCAAATTTGTATTACTTTTGATTAGGCAGGGTGTGGATGGAGCGACTTACAGCGAACCATGCTCCACAAGAATAAAGGACGGGTGTGAACACAGAATAAAGATGATAGATGATGGATATTTTCCAGAATGTGGCTGCTGCCTGGAAGCCAGCCTGGGATCAGTGAGGTTTGTTGGTTTAGGAGAGAATGGAGGAATGACTTTGACGGAGTATGAGACGCAGTGTGAAGGGAGGGCTAGTTTTCAAACAACAACTATGAAAGCCAAAGATGGGCGTCAGATAACCATGACTGTTGAGGGGGGAGAAAAAGGGGGACTGGTGACAACCAGAGTGAGCAACATGGCTGGAGAACAAAACAGATTTCATAACTTACCGACTATAGATCGTGGCGAATTGAAGGCGCGAGAGGGAGAGAGTTTTGGGGAATTCAGAAACAGGCAAAACTAAAGTTACTTACAATTTTGGGATTTGGTGAAGCCGGCAGCGGCAGCTTCGGACTCGGAGCAAAACCATTGGTCACCCTGATCCAGAGCCAAATCGACAGTTGAATAGGTGCCACATCCGGGAAGAAAGTAAATTTTATGACTATTGTTGACATTGCCTTTGATGACACAATCAGGATTGTCGGGATTAACGGGTTGAAGGCAATTCGGGTTAAAAACGCCGATTTGGTTGGTTTTATTTTGGGCGGAAATTTGTTGGAGCTGAGAAGATATTGAGGATTTTGCCGATTTATAACGCGCCCATCCTGAGGTAACTATGTACTCGTTAGCTATAACATTCCCCAAGCGAACGATAATAAGAGGGCGGTTATATTTATCATTTTCAAAAATATCGAGGTTAACTTGTTTACCTTCAATTAAGTCGGTTAACGTTTTTTTGGCTTCAGCGTAACCGCACTGACCAAGATCCGGGGCATCAACATTCATTAAACGGAAAAAGGTAACAAGGGAGTCTCCCCCACGGGTGGCGGCAATGGTATCCCCATCAACAACCTGGGTAACTGTGTAGTGTGGAGGTAAAGATTTGGGTGACGGAACGGGCGCTTTAGACTTAATAAAAAATGAGGCGGCTAAAAAGTTGAGAGCCAGAGAGAGGGCAAAAAGGATTTTAACCATTGATTAATAATATAGTAACTTTGTTTACAATATTATAAAAATTAACTGTTATGTACTGATATAATCAGTACATGATAGAAAAAGTTAAGGCAACAATTTCCAAGCGATTAATGGCTACGTTTGCAGAAGACGGAGAGCTGGGGCAAGTTAGAGTAGACTGCGCTGTAGATGAGGCCGACTGCCCAGTACAAAAACGACCATTGAGAGTTTTGTTGGGTTGTAATACCTGTCCACAGGCAGCCGAGACAGAAAAAGAGTTGGTGAGGGCGATTGGTAGAGCTGACGGAGACTCGGGTACGGTTACACAAGAAGGTTGGGTAATGCATTTTATAGGGCGGGAATTCTATGCTATTTTCGGTGAAAATTATTTTGAAATTAAGCATGTGGCAGGTGAAGTGACGTTAAGGCGACAGCCAATTGACCTAATGGAAGTTAGGGGTAAAAATTAAACAAAAAAAATGGCTGAATTTTCAATAACTTATCCGGGAGCGGTTGAAGAATTATTTGTAACAGGTGAAACGTGGACCGGGGTATGTATGGTTTTGCAAAGAGGAGGATGTTGTCAGGGATTTGAGGGGGGTCCGGAGAACTGCGGTAAGTGTGGAGACGCCCAAACTGACAGCCGATCGTTTATGGAGTTAGGAAAAGTTGTAGCCAGAAATCAGAACCTGGGAAGGGGTGGAGTTTTTGAATATTGGGACAGAACAAGGGGAAAAATTGTGGCTAGGGCTATGGGGATAGATCAAAGTTGGGAAATGACAATTCGCGACCGTATTGTAACTCTGCGAACAGAAGTAAGTTCAGTTCAATCACAATAGGTAATAATTGAATTAGGCAGAGGAAGGTCGAGCAGGATATATTTCCATTAGGGTTTGGAGCAATTCCGGCTTTAACTGGACACAAGGGGCGATGTAGGCCAGAAAATCACTCATAGTATTAACGTGAGGAACATAGCGATATGAAGTTTGTTGTGAATTGGGGGAAACAGTACCAGCAAACCTGCCAGCAAGTGCGGTTATTAGAGGTACATTGTCAAAATAGATGGCCATTTCTGGCTTTCTAATTTTTTTATCCGGGTTGTGAGCTATTATATTTGCGCGGGCATCAAAGACACCGGCAACAAAATAAGGGTTGGCGATCAAAGGTTGGTAAATTTCGGGTGAAGGTAATGGAGACGAGGCCAACGTATCATCAATTTTTTGCTTGATTCTCTGGGCTTGATGATAATTGACCGGAAAATTAATATATTCGCGAAGAAGGGAAAATACATCAATTGTTGCTTGCCGGGAAGGTGCGTAAGGCCCAATTAAAGGCCAGTAAGTAGAAATTACCTCAGGTTCGGCTTGCCAGTGGTATTCATTGGCATGTCTTTTGACAGGCTTGACTGAACCGGGAACCAGTTGGCTCAACCTACTTACGGCAAGAGGAACATTGTCGGTAAGTTCCCACCGCGGGCGGAATAAAAAACTATTACCCGAGGGGCGCAAATCCAGGCGAAGGGAACCAGTTGCCTCAAAAACACCACCCAAGTATGGGTAAATATTTGTGCCTAGAGCTTCTTTTCTTTCACGTCCTATAAAAATATCGGGAGAAGACATAGTTAGTATTTACATTATAACCTATAGTGTATTTACGTATTAGTGCTTTAGAAAGACAGACAGGTTGATATAATTGGCAAATGAACGACAGGGAGCATTTGGAAAGATTAGTAGGCAGGAAACTACTTGAAACTTTTGAGGGGGAGGAAAGATTGTTTAGAATTGAGGGATTACTTACGAGAGGAGCCAAGAGAGGAGTACTTAGCGCTAATTACCTGTGGCCAACGAATTGGGGTGATTTAATTAACGTCCGAATTGAACCACCGGAATTTAGTCTGCAAAGAACTCCCCTATTTGGCATAAGTTGGGATACAAGGTGGACCATGAGAAACGACCCTACAACAAAAAAGGATTTGAGTTTAGAGCGAGAACTAATCAAATGGATTATTCGCGAAAAAAGAATAAGTATGGTTGAAGGAGAATGCCTGGCGGTGGATAGTGATAGATGTGTCAGACTTTGCGAAGAACCACTGATAAGAGACTGCCGGCAGTGTTTAGTACCAAGAAGCACTTGGGAGAGCATGCTTATCAGTGCAGGAAGGAATTGGATTTCGCGGGGTGAAAATGTTGGTGAAACAAATAGAGACATTGGTTTTAGAGCGAAAGTGACCACAGAAAATAGGGAAGATGAAATTCACATAAGTCATTTTGGAGGCACTTTCAATACCTTCCCAGGAGGAAGGTGGGTACTAGAAAAAAAGTAGTCATTTACACAGCGACCTATAATGTGTTATAGTTTTGGGGTATGAATTACAGTTATAGAAATCTACCTAAGTTCTTGGGCCAATCTATTGTTGGCCGAACTCTTGGCGCCCTATGGGCCAAAACAAACTTAGGAGGTAACAAGCTGTAATAAAATTTAAAATTTAGTCAGACAAGCCTCCGAAAGGAGGCTTTTTTGTTGCCTGATTTCGGAGGTTGGTCCGACTCAATAAGCAATCGCGCTTATAAGCCCTAGGGCGAGTCGGATCTTTAACAATCAGGAATAAGGAGGAACTATGAAAAAAGGATGGAGAGGGCTTGTGACCCAAGTAGGAGCGCTGTGGAATAAACCACCGGCTCGGGCGTACCTACTGTCAGTGCTGTGGCACAACCTGGCGGCGGGGTGGTTCTTTGCCACCTATGTTCTATTCTTGCTTGAGCGCGGAATGAGCCTACAACAGGCCAATCTCATCAACGGCGTGTTTATGGCGGTGTGCTTTGTGTTTGACCCAATTACTGGGAAGTTGGCAGACCGGGTAGGGCAAAGAAAGGTGTTCGTGTGGGGACTGTGGGGCTGGGCCCTGAGCTTTGTCGTGTACTTTGCGGGCCAAAGCTTTTGGGCATTCGCACTGGCTGAGGCAATTGGAGCGATTGGTCACTCGCTAATTTCGGAGGCACTGGAATCGTGGCTAAGAAACACGACAGATGAGAAAACGGCCCACGAAACGATGAGCATAACCGGTTCACTCTCACCACTGGTATTTATTCCGACGGCGCTCGGAGGAAGTATCTTGGGAGCTAAGTTGGGACTGGAATACCCGTGGATAATGGCCGCGGTAAGCAGCGTGGTGGCGGCAATTGTGTGCCAACAGCTACTGTCTCGCTTTGGGGAGGGAAAGACTGAGGGAAGCGAGGAAACTCCAAACCTGTCGGTGGCCCAAGTAGCTAAGCTAACACTACGTCATCCTAACCTGGCCTTCAGCCTGGTGATTGCCTTTGGTGTGGGAATGGCAGTAATGCCTTACAACATGTTTTGGACGGTGACCCTAAAGAACTTAGGAGCCGACGGGGCATGGTTGGGGGCTATGTGGATTCCAATAGCGGTAATGACCGGACTGGGAGCCAACTGGGCCCGGAAACAGACGGAGGGGAGGCGAAGCGTAGCCAAAGCTGTGGCACTAATCGGAGCGCCGATGGTGCTACCAATACTGTGGCCAAAACTGTGGCCAGTGGTGGCCTTCTTTGCTCTACATGAGCTGGGGCGGGGAGCGATTCGACCGGTACTGTTTACCTACGCCAACCGACACATTGAGAACCATTACCGCAGTACGGCTAACTCAATTCGGTCGGCTGTGTGGACACTGGGAGGAGCGACGGGGCTAATAATTTCCGGATTCCTGAGTAACAACCTGACGACCGTCCAAGTTTGGGCAGTATCGGCAGTAGTACTGCTTCTGCTGGCCATTTGGTCGAGAACGAAAGGTTAACAACAAGAGGCTGGTCTAACCAGACCAGCCTCTTGGGAATTTAGGTTGTAATGTTTTGGAAACTCAAACGTATTAATTAATAGAAGACAATAGTAAGAATCAGTTAGGGGTGTCTTTGTAACTTCTTTCCCCTCCCAGGCGGCGACGAGCCGCCTTTTTTTTGGTCATAATAGATACAGAGTGATATAATCGGGCATGGCAGAAACAATTCATATAGTTGACCCGAGTTTTATTCCTAGATTTGTAAGTCCTGAAGGCTGGTTAATGTATGGTAAATGCCGGATGCTTGCGAGGAGACAATGTCCAAATTATGATCCTATTACCGAATCGGCTAAATGTGGTAGATGTAACCTATTGAACGCTGATTGGGAAGCTTTTGAGACTGAAGCTTTAGCCAGAGCCCACAAGATAAGAAGTAGAAGAAGTTTAGTCGTAAGACTGGAGGACTGGGTGAAAGGGGTACGTGAACCTTTCAGCGCTGGCGGTGAGGTTAGTGAAAGAGAATTTAGAGGAAGCGTTTTTTATAAAGACAATAGTTGGGTTTTTACCATTCACAGTGGCAGAATAGGGATGGAAAAAGTAGAGGGGGACAGTAAGAAATTCTGAGTAAGGAAGCTGATGTGCCTATTTTCTCAGGCTAAAAAAAAGGCATTGTGAGTGAAACGGATGCGAATTGGGCTTATTTGACTTCACGAGCCAGGTCACGGGCTTTGATTTTTTCGCGTTTTTCGTATTTGCGCATTTTGCGGCCAACGCCTAACTCAAGTTTAAGCCATTTTCCTTGAGGAAAAATAGTGATGGGCACCAACATATATTTTTGGTGGCGCAAACTTTGGAGCTCTTTGATTTCTTTTTGGGACAAAAGAAGATTAATTTGACCAGTAGTGTTGACCACTTGGGTCGAGGCAAATTTGTAGGGTTGGATAAAGAGATTAAATAAAACAGGTTGACCGTTAATTATTTCAATGTGAGAATTACGAAACTGAGGGGGTTGAATGCGAAGGGATTTGGCTTCGGGACCGGTGAGAACTAAGCCAGCGGTTAACTTGGCGTTAAAAGAATAATCAAGACTGTCACGGTTGAAATGACGCATGAGGTATTTTAACAGTAAAGATAGGAAGAGATTGCTTCGTCGTTACACTCCTTCCGTCTGAGCCGGACGCAGCGCAATGACGGGCTAACGCAATGACGCTAGAGGTCGAGATAGTAGATTTTTTGGTCGGAGGCAAGAAAATAGATTTTAGAAAGAGTCGGGTGAAGTAAGACATCGACAAATTTTTTACCTAAAAAGGCGTAGCGGGATTTTATTTGGCCTGATGAATCGAGAAGATAGACCGACTCTGAATTATCAAGGAAGGCAATTCGCGAACCATCCGAGCTGACTGACAGCGAGGAGGGTGAGCGGCAATTAGTAATGGGAACTGAGAGAAAATCAACTGAATTTCCCCGGTCAAATTGACGAACCCGACAATCGGCTCCTAATAAATATATTTTGCCATTAATGGCGATGGAAACCGGGGAAAAATCAAGCTTAGTAGAAGCTAACCATGGCTTTGGGGGAGAAAAGTTATTTTTTGTTTGGGGGGTGAATTTAAAAATATCAGTTAAAGAGGGGGAAACTAGATAGGAATTGTCATTCCAGGTGGCGGCGGCGGTATAGGGAGCGGATTCAGAAAACGTAAATAGGGACTGGCTAGACGCTTCAATTGAAGTTAGGCCGGAGGCGGAGCCGGCCAGAATCCGGGTGCCAGAGACCCAGTAATACTGGTTGGATGAAAGGTTAGGATTTTGGTAAAAATTTGACTTAGATCGAAGGGTAAGGTGAACCATATCTACCCGACCAGAAGATGCGTCAACAAGCGCCAATTGGTCCCCTACTAACAACATCTTTTTGTACGATGGATTGGTAGAAAGGAGCGTGGCGTCGTAAAACAGGGGTGGATTAAAATCCTCTCCGGAACCGGTGCGGCCAGCTAACTGGTCGACTTGTTTGGCCAAAGACAGCGCCTGAGGATTGTTGGGGTTAATTGCCTGAAGCTTAGAAAGATGAGTTTTGGCTTTTTGGGTTAAGGCCAGGGCGGCATCGGGATCGAGGTTTTTGACACTAAGTGCTTGATTAAGATTGGACTCAATTTGAGAAATCAACTCTTTGGTTTGGCGGGTAACAGATAATTGTTGATTGCGCCGATAACCAAAAACAACCAACAGACCAATGAGTGCGATTACGCCCAAAGAAAGAAACAAATTAAGCGTACCGTGGCGCTGAGTATGAGTTGAGGAGACTGGGCTGACAAAGACAGGTTTGGGTTTAAAAAAAGTAAACTTTGGAGTTGAAGCTTGAGTCGGGGGGGGCAGGGGCGAGGTTGATAGCGGAGCAGACGAAGCTAAAGGGCTAGTGGTAACAGACTCCGGGTCGGGTAAGATACTCACTAGGGCGGCGGCCGTTGACTGAATGGAGAACTCCATTAGACGAGTTAAGAATGTGTCTTCTAGAGCCGAGGGGGTGGACGGGAGAGGTTGATGAAGCGATGACTCACCAAACTGGTCGAAAAATGACTGGTGGCCAAAAAGTAATAAGTCTGAGGGTAGCACTTTACCCTGAAGAGTTGAGGACTCACCAATTGAAGCTTGGGACAGAGGACATATTTGAGAAGTTCGGTAAAGATAAATGGCTGTATTTCCAAAAAGATAGAGATGTAGACGGTCTTTGACTAGAGCTAACAAGACTAAGGTGGGGGTTAAAGGCCGAATATCCGGACCGGAAAGAACTTGAGTGATTGCCTTGAAAGCGAGCTCAGGAGAAAGGTGATCTTTTGAGAAATAAGCAGAAGTTAGGTCATCAATTAATGCCCGGCCGGTGATTGAAAGATCGGCTCCAGACGGGTCAGTTATTGAAATTAATGAAAAAAGATGACCTTTAGTTAGGCGCACCTCGGGGTCATCTGGCTCATTTTCCCAAAACCGGGACCAAAAAGTAGGATCGCGACCAATAAATGAACGACAAAGAAAGTGCACAAATTGATGATACTACAGAACAAATAGCGTCAGAAGGACCAGGAAGACGGCAAAAATTAGATGAAGATAAGAAAAGATGATAAGAAAGGGATTAAAGCTATCATTTACGTTTTTGGTCATGGTAGTAACTTGGCGGACAATGACGATGGCAAAGATTAGGTAGATGAGGGCGCCAATGACAAAAACAACTTTTTGGAATAGGAGAATGTAGAAGCTAAAATCGGGCATATTATCTGAGTCGGCCTTCGATGGCCTCCTGCTCCTCCTCTTGGCGTAATTGCTGTAAAACTTTAACGACTACTTCTGGGTTAGGGATTTTTTCAAAGACCAATTCGTTGACCTCGGAGGCAGTTTGAATAAGAATGGTGCCGTAATTGAGCAAAGTTTGAGACATGCCGGATACATGGGAAGTGACATCCTGAATAAAAGAAATTTTAGCGTCGCTAAATTTTTTGTTGAGTAAATTAACGAAATCAATATCAACCACCCGCTCGTCAGTAACGATATAGACATTAAAATACCAGGAAAGGAATTGCTCGAAAGCAAAGGCAAAAGTAATAATGTACCAGAAGAGAATAGAGACCATTTGGTAGCGGGCGGGGAAGAAAGAGAGAATGGGAACAAAAGTTAAAAATATCGGAGCAATGACCATAAGAAGAGTAAGTAGAATCCAGCGAACATTGGTAAACCAATGCTGGCGCATGACTAAAATTATTTGCTCGTCTTTTTCCTGCTCGGAAAAGACAAACTTGGAAGGCCGGATTTGAAAAGAGGCAAAGGAGTTTTTGGCGCCATTTAAAATATGATCGATTTCGGCACGAATTTCATTGACCGGTGAATTAAATACTTTTTTCTTTTTTTTGGGATGGGAGGGAGGAGGTGTGGGCGAAGAAGGTTCTTGGACTGAGGGCTCTGGAGGCGGTGTAATAGCAGAATCTTGGGGTGGAGTTATGGGGTCATCGGGGGCAATGTTGTCAAGATCGGTAGCACGTGGCATGACCTATTATAACAATCTTTGGGTCATGGGCGGATTTCATTTATTGATAGTTTTTGGGTATTCAATAAAAATAATAATCACAGAAGACGGTTTAGCTCAAAAAAGTCGGCTAGGTTGGCGGCCAAATGAGTGGCAGTTGATTTGGGTGGGAGATGAAAAAAGAGCTGGCGGCCTACGGGGTAAGAACGATTGAAGTAAGCCTCTATGGAGTAAGCCATCCAATTACAATTATAAGTACCCATGGAGTAGCCGTAGCAAAAACCAGAAGGTAGAGCGAGACTTGAAGGAAGGGAGAGTGGGAGAGTGATGGGTGAAAGAGGAAGAATTGTATTAGTGCCATATTGGTTTTTTGCTTTAGTTTCCACTTTTATTTGGGATAGTGGACCATAATAATCCCCTAGACCAATTATAAGAGAGTAGGAACTTCCAACTATATATTTTTGGAAAAAACGGTGGGGGGGACCATAAATTTTTTGAAAAGTAAAGCCGGGGTGAGTTTGGTAAATGTCAATTAACTCCATGAGAACACGCGAGGAAACATTGGTGCTCCAGCGGTTGGCAAAAGCGTAGACGAGAATCATGGATTAAGTTATTGTAACTAAAATATATGGTCATTTTTGTTTGTTATAATTTAATATGGGTGACGAAAGAGCCGTACAACGCGTATTGGGTGACAGAATTTTAGGCGTAACAAGTAGAATTGTGGAGGCAGGACAGGGTAATGAATTGTTGATATCTGATCGTATTAGAGTAAAAGCTAAGTGCAATGACCATGTTTTACATTTTAACGGAGAAGGATTGTCTTGTTCCAGTTTGGTTTTAGGCAGATCGACATTAATTAAACTAAATGAAGGAGATTATCTAAGTATTTTAAGCATGACAGAGAGGTCAAGAGTAACAGTCCTTTTTGGTTCTGTAATTAATTATACTGAAGATGTAACTTTTAGAGACGAGAGGTCAATGGAGGGAAAACTAACAATAGTGTTGGAGGGAGTAGCAAAAGGGTGGCCATTTGCGGTAGCAAGTTTAAGCTATCTTGGACAAGAAAAACGCATGGAATGGAGAGTCGAAGACTCACAAGAGATGGGGCCAGAATTATTGGGGTCAATTGATAAAATGTTGACCCGGGTGGAAAATGGGTTGGCACAAATCCCTCAAGTCAGAGAAGAAAAGTAAGAGACAGTGTGATATATTACGGTATATGACAAAATCAGGGAATGAAAGATGGGCGGAAATTCAACATGAAGTTAAGAGGTTAGAGGAGTTTATGGGGCAAGTTGCCGCACAAAAAAATAAATCTGGAGAACTTACTTATCCCTTTCAAAGAGATGGTGGCATTTTAGTGATGGAAAAAAGTGTAGATTGTGAAAGGGAGAATGGAAATAAACCTTTGGCTATAAGAACGGTTAGATTAACTTATCTTCCGCCAATGCGAAGTGAAACTAAGTTTGCTAGTGTTACACTTGTGGAAAATATTTCACTTGAAAATATAGGGGAACCAAAAATCAGATGGACCGAAACTGTTGAGAATGGTATAAGTGTATTTACAGTGAGGGGGGAAGAAAGTTATGTAGTCGCTCCGGACAGTGAAGTAAAGGCATCTCGACTCGTGGTGGATAATGGAATTACAAAACGATGGGAAAATGGTAGAGACGTGGCAACAAATTTGACATTACTTGGCGAAGCAGAAGAAGCACTGGGGGCAATGATGAATTTTACCCAACTCCCACAGACGAGGCAGAAACAAGGGTAAAAAAGGAGAGCTAAATCAGGTTGTTTTATCTCGAATTTAAAGACTTTAAATCGAACGAGTAGAATAGCTCACAAGTTGAATTTGAAAACAAGTTACCTAAATTGGCGATTTGTTTAAAACCACATTTTTCATATAAGTGCCGGGCGACTATATTATTTTCAGACACATAAAGAAATATTTTACGGGGAGAAATAGTTATAGATTGGAAGAAGTTAAGTACTTCTTGGATTGCAAGCTGAACTAGTTGAGTACCAATCCCCTGAACCTGATAATCTTTGTTAACATAAATCTCTTCAAACTCGACAACACCTAGTGTCGGATCTTCTTTTAAGCACCATTGTAGAATGCCAACAATTTTATTTTCATCTTGAGCGATTATGGTGTGATTGTGGGACAAATAACAGTCAAGGCGGGAGGCGGCGAGGGTTGCGGGATAGTGACTGAAAAATGCTTGGAGCTGAGGGCGGTGGACAGTGGTGGTAACTGAAATAGAAATCATTTTTTTTCGATGTTAAAGAGGGATGATTTTAGAGTAAGGGCGCCAGGGGCACGGAGGGTGAAAATGTCTTTGAATTTGCCACCATCGAATGTAAAATCGCCTTTATCGGTAGACAAGCGGACTGACTGAGTATAGCCACCGGTAGAATAATCGACCGATACTGAATTGACCGAGGACACCGGACCCCCCTTGCCTTCAACCTGACGGCGGAGTTCATCGCGACTCCAGGCATCAGAGTCGCAGGACCCAAGACAATTTTGAATTTGGGACAGATGGGTAGAATCATTGGTTTTGGTAAAGTACAAAATGGCGTTAATTATATCGGCAAATTCGTCGCCGGTTAGCCAAGGATGAGAACGACCGGCGGCGACGTTACTTCGAGTTTTGTACCAGCCTTTGTAGTACCACGAAGAGCCCGAAAGTTTCTCATAAGAGTCGTTTGGCCAACAGCCCTGGTTTCCACAGGGAGTATCCCAGTTTTGGGGTGTAGAGTGGCCCAAAGAAGAATAGCCATAGTTGGCGCCGCCAGAGGTGGAAGCATACATGGTAGAGAATATGTTACCTGTAGAATTACTTTTTACGACAAGACCACGAGTTTCCTCGACTGCCCGCTTCCAAGTGCCGCCAGCTTCATAACGTGATCGCTTATAAACCTGACAGGCTTCGGTGACACAGATGGAACCATTTAAGTTGTTGGTGTAGGAAATGGCGTAGGTGCGGGCGGCAATGGCCTGAGCTTTGAGGGCTTCAAAACCGCCCTGGTCGCCCCAACTTGATGGCATTTCAGCAATACCAACTAGATAGTTTTCTTCAAAAGGGAGTGTGCCCACACTGGTTTTAATTGACCCAGGCGAATCTAGTTTTTCAATTTTAATATCTCCATAGTAAGCCTTTAAGATTGTTTCATAATTTTGGCCAGATTTAGACCGACCAAAAGCTCCAAACTGACTCATGCCTTTTCGATGAGGTGCTCCAAAGGAAAAGCCAGCAAATGCCGGAGAGAAGCCGGGATTATAGTCCGCTCTTGAAGCTGGGTCATCAGAACTACTGACATCCCCAACAGAAGTGTTAAACATGGCGTTTTTTTCGGCAATTAAGGATTGTTGGCGGCGGGAAAGCTCGGCTTTGTAGGTTTCAGCTTTAGTAATTTCTTTTTCAAGAAATCCAAAACGCGACTCAAGGTTTTTTCTGAGGGCGGCTAGTTTAACTTTTTCACCTTCAAGCTTCGTTTTTTGGATACTCAGAGAAGTAATCCCGTTAACATGGGCGATAATTAAATTACGGTCCTGAGTAATTACTGACTGAAACCAGGTGAATTGACGCAGGAGTGAAGAGCTTTGATCGGAAGCAAAGAAGATTAAATAAGGGTTATATTTTTTTGAATTAATGTAATAGCGCCGAACACGCTCAGACAATAGAACTTTTTGGACTTCTAAATCTGTTTGACGGTCGATTAGACGAGTGCTAAGGTCATCAATTTTGGCCTCAGCTGTTTTTATTTGGATTTTTGCTGAGGCGATTTTGGACTTAAGAGATGTAGTTTCGGACTTAAGAGGCGCTATGGCTTTTTCCAGCTCACTAATTTGGCGGGTGATATCACCTATTTCCTCATCGATGGTTTTAGCAAACACACCTGGAGAGAAGACTCGTAAAACTAAAAGAAATAGTAGGAAAAAACGGACTAATTGAGGCACTAGTTATTTTAACACCATGATATACTTGAGCCATGATACGGGTAAAAGTTGAAGGGGTATTATTGGCCGCGGCCATAGCACT
>Ga0172379_10004298_pt1 | contig 21265 bp, 11 predicted proteins | sample GrowelOW334metaG_FD_119756 | JGI IMG/M metagenome (GOLD analysis project Ga0172379, IMG submission 119756) | Groundwater microbial communities from an aquifer near a municipal landfill in Southern Ontario, Canada - Groundwater well OW334 metaG | ecosystem: Environmental > Aquatic > Deep...
AAAGGATAAAGGATTAAGGCTAAAGGCTAAGGGACAGAGGCTGAGAGAAAACTTAAGGGCGGAAAATATGTCGATCAGTAAACAAATAAAGAAATGGTGCGAGGGGCTTTCCTTCATCCTTCATCCTTTAGCCTTTAGCCTTCGCCTGCCCCGCAGGCGCGGGCAGGCGATGACCGAAGTGGTCCTGTTGTTCCCCGTCTTTATGTTGATCGTTTTCATGACGGCTAAGATGTTCGCGTTGCTGGTGCTGGTGCAGAAGCTGGAGGTCGCCTCTTACTACGCCGCCCGGCGCTGGCAGCTGGAATCCCATCTTGACGCGGAGTTCGCCGCCGGCTGGGATACCTCTTTTCTGCAGCGCGATATAGAAGACAAAGTCAAAGGCTACCTGGGTTTCGACACCCCCGCGGTAAGGAATTTTCTTAACCTCCGCACGTTCCAGCTGGATATCGTCAGGACCCAGGTGTGGAACGTGGTTACCCTGACGGTGGGGACCTCCCCGCCCCGCAGCAAGCTGCTTTGCAGATACCCCAAACAGACCATCTGCGGCAGGCCTTATGGCGCCGCCTGCATAATCGGCTATGAATATATCTGCGCCGGCGGCAAAAGGCTTGAGGTCGTGAAATACGTGCCCAACCGCGACCGACCCATACAGTTCGTCCTTCCGGGACTCAAGTAATAGTAAAGCGTAAAGGGTGAAGCGTGAAGGGTAAGAAATTGCTTTTTTGCGTTTCCGGTTTGCGATTTATGCCGTAGTTCTCTTTATGCTTCCGGCTATTTACCCTTTACCCTTTACGCTTCACGGGCTAAAACCCCGTGTAGGGTTTTAGCCCTTTTTTAGCCCTTGAAAATCCTGTTTTTGTCTGGTATAACATAAGGAATATAATGATGGGCCCCGGGGATAGTACGCTCCGATATTAGTTCCCGGGCTCAGTTTGTTTTTTGGTGTCTTTTTCCGTCTGGAGAATGCTTCTGTGTGGGTGAGGTCGGGGAAAGGCGCAGAAAACTCAAGAAGTTGTTTTGTCCTTTAGCCTTTATCCTTCAGCCTTAATCCTTTCCGCGGCGGGGGGGCATATGAACTCCGAAGGGAAAGACCAGAACGACGAAAAAAAAAGCGGTTTTAAGGCCGCCTTTTTAAAACGGCGCCCCGCGCGCAAACCTAAGGGCGCGGGACTGTTCCTGCTGGCGCTTTTTCTTGCCGCGGCAGGTGGTATAGCCTGGTTCGTCATGAAAGACGCCGCCTGGAAATTGTCCGGCGGCGATGCTCCCGTGCTGACCGCTGACGACGATTCCGTTTCCGGTATCGGCGTGGCTAAAGGACCGGGTTTCCCCGCTTCGGAAGAAGAACTGGCCGCAACCGACGCCTCTCCTCAAAGCGGGCTTGTCGGGGCGTTATCCGGCCGTAAAGGCTCTTCCTCGCCTTCGTCAGGTGTCCGTGCGGTTGGCGCCGCAGGCGGCGCGGAGGGCGCAGCGGAGGAAGACGGCGCGGGCGGCGGTCCCGGCGGAGCTTCCGGCTCCGGCGCGTCCGGCGGCAATAAATCCTCCTTGGGGACTGCTTCAACCGGAAAAAATGACGGACAGATGTCAAAAACCGCGGGCCTTATGTCCGCTTCCGGCGGCGCAGCCTCCGTCCGGTCCGTACAGCCTAAAGGCCCGGCCGGTATGGCGGGCAGAGGGGGCAGGATCTCCGTTATGGAGGCGTTAAGGAGCGCTTTCAAGGCCAATCTTTACGGCGCGCGCCTGGCCTCCCAGGACACGGCCAGGATGTGGATGTCCAAAACTTTTCACGCCAATCCCGACTATTCCCGTTCCATTGAGTATAGCGAGCAGATGAAGGCAAAATTGGACCGGGTAAACCCGGATTCCATCCCTGACTTTCTGCGCGAACAGAACCTTGACGCCACCAGCGCCAAGTCGTTGGGCGTGTCCAAGGTCGGCAGCCCGGATTTCGACCGGGAAGGCACGAAAGAAGCGCTGAACGGCGACAAAGATTATCAGGATAAAAAAACCACCAAGGAAGTGCTGGCGGCCCTCTTTAAACCTATGGGCCCTTTCAGCGGGGGGGGGGATAATGCGGCCTCCCCTGGCCTGCTTAGCACTGATCTGGGCGCGGCTTCGCTCAGGGATACCAGTATCGATGTCCCGGATAGCGAGCCCGGCGGCGGGTCCCGGGGCGGGGGGACCGTCCCTCTGCCCAAAGCCAGGCCGCTCGCCTACGATCTTTCTCCGGATGACAAGCAGCAGCTGGTCAATGATCAAAAGGAGACCGTCCCGTCCGAACTGGTCCCCAGCGAGAGTTTTGGAGGAGAATGCGGCTGTACCGTCGAGCAGCCCTGTTGCTGTCTGCCCTCCGGTTACCTCGACCGGCCCGCCAACGTAAGCGGGATGACCGGCGATTTCCCGGCGAAACCTATATAAGATGAAAAAGACATTTCTTCCGGCTTTTTTGCTTTTGTTTTCGGCCGCCTGCAGCGACAAAAGTCTGGACCGGGACATCCTGAAAACGTTCGAGCGGCACAGCTATCAGGCGCAGGATCCGCCGACGATAACGGCTCTGCTGCGGTCCGGAGGGCCTGAGGCCCTTAAGCCGCTGGACAGGCATGCCGCAGTGGTTAAAGGCGGACTGCGGTTAAGGGAGATGCAGGGCGGCGGACTTTCCAGCGGCCTGCTTCTTGGCGAAAGTGGCGGCGGGCTGTATATCCTGAAAGTGTTCCGTGGTTCGACGGCCGGGGCGGCGGGGCTGAAAGAGGGGGACAGGATACTCGGAGTGAACGGGCGCAAAGCCGCCTCCGGCGCGGCCTCTAAACTGATCAGGGGCGCAGTTAGTTTTAATGTAAAGATAGTTCGGCGCATGCCCGGAGGCCAGGGCGTTCTTACAGCCGCCGTCAAAAAAGAGTATTTTCGCCTGCCGCTGATTTTCGGCCTGTATGATCCGTTCACCCGCACCGCTTTTATAAAAATAGCGATCTTCGGCAAAGATTCGGGCCGGGTGGCCGTCGAGGGGGTGTCAGCGCTCTCGCGCCTGGGCGCTGAAAAGGTGGTGTTCGACCTCCGGGGCACGGCCGGCGGGCTGCCGGACGAGGCCGCCGCCCTGCTCACGGCCTTCGCGCCGGAGGCCGGGCCGGTTTTCGAGATAAGATCCCGCCATAAAGGCTATAGCAAGATCTTTAACGCACCCGGCCGGGGCGAATTCGCTCCCCTTAGAACTGCCGTGCTGGTAAATTCCGGCACCGCCATGGCCGCCGAAGTCTTCGCCGCCGCGTTAAAGGACCTGAATGGCGCCGTTATCGTAGGCGCGCCCACCATGGGTGAGGTTTCCCTTCAGAAAACTTTCAAGGTCGGCAGCCGCGGCAACGGTCTAAGGCTCACCGTGGCCCGGTTCTTCCCGCCTTCTGGGAAGGAGCTGGAGGAAAAAGGCCTGACCCCCGATATCAAAGCCGACCTGGACATGTCGCAGTCCGAAACCGTCCGTTCCGAATGGTCCGCCGCCGCCGAAACCGCCCTGATGACCGACCCCGCCCTGCGCCAGGCTTTGGCCGCCCTGAAGGAGTAATGTTCTTGATTCATCTGCGCATGCCAGTGGTCTTGGGAACGCGCTTTAATCCTCAATTTTACGACCTTAACTATAACGAGTGGGTTTGAATTTGATATATTGAAGATATGAAGGTGAGAAATGTTTATGTGGTTGCGGGGCCGAATGGAGCCGGGAAAACCACTTTTGCCAGGGAGTTTCTGCCGTTTTACGCCAAATGTCCCAATTTTATCAATGCCGATTTGATAGCGCAGGGTTTGTCTCCATTTGTGCCGAGCGCGGCTGCGATCAAAGCGGGAAAACTTGTCTTGGCCCGTATACATGATTTTGAACGGATAGAGGCCGACTTCGGGTTTGAGACTACCTTATCTGGTAAGTCTTTTTTAAACTTGTTTAAGAGGCTTAAAGCTAGCGGTTACAGGATCCATATTTATTTTCTGTGGGTGCCAGGTCCAAGTCTGTCGGTCGTCAGGATAAAAGATCGAGTGGCGTCAGGGGGGCACGATGTTCCCGTAGATGATGTTGAGCGCCGGTTTGGCCGTTCGATCTCCAATTTTTTTAAATTATATAAACCGCTGGCAAATTCATGGATGTTTTTTGACAATGCGTACGAAAAGCCGGTTTTGCTGGCTAAGGGCAGTAATGGGCATGCTGAGATCATGGCTCCGGATTTGTTTGGGCGTATCAACGGCGGCATCTGAGGATATATGAAAAAGCGACTTTCTCTGCAGGATAAAGCCGAACTGGCTATGAAGAGCGCGGTCCGGAAGGTGGTCGCCGAGCATAAAAAGTCCGGCCGGCCCCTGGCTGTCTGGAAAAACGGAAAAGTGTTCCGCATCCCCGCGGATCAACTGTGACACCGGCTGCCGCTGGGAAGTGAAAACCCATCTGAAAAAAGGCTCCTGCTGCCTTTTTGCCTTTAAACGAAAAAGGTAGACGCTACCTTTTTCTGATGTCCCCAATTATTCCGATAAACCTGTTGCGGATTATCATGATATTTAGCATAATATGTGCGGGATATTATGGCGCGTACATTCAAAAGAGCCCTGTCTTTGCCCACCCTGATGAGTGCCTCCAGCCATTTCCTGTTCGGCCCCCGCTCAACGGGAAAGACTTACCTTGTCAGGAAGCAACTTCCTGACGTTAAAGTATACGATCTTCTGGATTCTGACGTTTTTAGCCGCCTGGCGCGGCGGCCTAAAGTGCTTGGAGAAGAATTGACTGCGGCCGATAAAATTGTTGTTATCGATGAGATCCAGAAGCTTCCCGTGCTGCTTGATGAGGTCCACCGCCTTATTGAAACCAAGGGGACGCGGTTTTTGCTTACCGGCAGCAGCGCGCGCAAATTACGGCGGGGTGGAAGCAATTTGCTGGGCGGTCGGGCCCGCCAGGCGTATCTGTACCCGCTTTGCTTCCCGGAAATACCGCAGTTTGACCTGATAACCTATCTGAACCGGGGCGGTATTCCGCGTATTTTCCCGCTTAAGGACTATGAAGACGAACTGCGCGGCTATGCCGACCTGTATCTCCGCGAGGAAATAACAGCTGAGGCGCTGGTGAGAAACATAAGTCAATTCGCCCGGTTCTTGGATGTTATGGCGCTGCAGAACGGGGAAGAACTGAACTTTGAAAATATTGCCAGCGATTGCGGCGTCCCGGCCCGCACATTACAGAACTATGTTCAAATACTGGAGGAAACGCTAATAGGCTTTCCTGTCCACTCATTCCGGGCAACTAAAAAGCGGAAAGCCATCACCCGTTCAAAATTCTTCCTCTTTGATGTGGGGGTTGCCAATGTGATGGCGCAGCGGGGAGAGATAAAGCCGCACAGCGAGTTATTCGGCAAATGTTTCGAGCATTTCATGTTTCTTGAGCTGCGCGCCTATCTGGGCTATCGGAGGAAGCCGCAGCCGCTTCAATACTGGCGAAGCACCTCAGGATTTGAAGTCGATTGTGTGGTGGGCGACCGATTGGCAATAGAATTCAAATCCAGCGATATGGTTTCGGAAAGACATTTGCGCGGCCTAAGGGCACTGCGGGAAGAAGGCATTGTTAAAAACTTCGCCGTAGTTTCCCTGGACCCGCAAAAGCGCGTAGTGGACGGTATAACCATCTACCCTTGGTGTGAGTTCCTAGCCGCCTTGTGGGGGGATAAAATTTTCCCTCACCAATAAACCGGCTTACGACTTACGATTCACGATTTACGGCTCACGCTTTACCCTTTACTCTTTACGCCCTGCTTCCCCTATTCATTGACTTGTCAAGAAAAAAGGCTGCCCTTTTGCCTTTAAACGAAAAAGGTAGACGCTACCTTTTTCGTTAAAATTTTGCTGTTTTTGAATTTCGCTTGTACGGCAAGAGAGGTTTTTGATAGCATACCCGGGGATTTCAAAAACAATAAAATAAGTGGCTTGCGTTGAAAGGAGCGGAACTTTATGAAGAAGAAGTTTCTCATGATTTTAGCTGCGGGAGTTTTTATTTTGGGAACGGGTCTCCCGGAAAAGATTTACGGGGATGTCGGGATTTCCATTAACCCCGGTTCCTGGAATGCGGGGACCGGTGGCGTAGGCAATTACACCTCATGGAATTCCGGGACACCCGCCGGGGGCGGTTATTTCAGTGTGTCCAACATCGGGAACCAGAATGTAGATTTGAAAATACGCGCCGCAAATACCCAGAACTGGACCCTTGCTCCAGCTCCGGCCTTAAACCAGTTCTCGCTTAGGTGGGGGCAAACGGCGACAGCAGGTGTTCAACCTGTATGGGCTCCTGTATCTTTAGTCGACTCAGCGCTGTCAATGTCACTTTCTCCTGCCGTTGATTATAAATTTGATCTAAAATTCCAGTCTCCAACCCAGGTCACCCCGCCGGATTTGAGCGCTCTTCAACAGACTCCTCTTACAGTTACCGCCGCCCCCGCCCCCGTATTGCCTTCTTCTTACACGATAACCGGAGAATGGCAGGTCTCTATTGATTCAGGTGTTGCCATTATTGGAGCAGACACTCAGAACAATTTGTTATTACTGTTTTGGGATTTTGAAGGTTTTGATAAAGCGAGTATAAAAAGAATATCTCCCGAAGGGGCTGTGTTGAATGAATTCCCGGTTCCTGCCCCCTGCGGTTGGGATAGACGGCAAATTACCCTTAGGGATAATAATAATGATATTGACGCAGATGGAAATATCTTACTTCTTACCGCAACAAGAGTTTGTAAATTAGATGCAGTCGGTAATTTTCTGGGTATTTATTATACCGGTTGTGATGATATTCAAACTTGCTCGTCTTACCCATATTACCTTAGTGCAGGTCCAAATGGTTATGTTTATTTCGGTGTTTCTGGTAACGAGCAAATTACCATGGATTCTTTAACGATTCCATTCTCCACAATAGGATCTAACACATTCGGAAATATTCCTGGTGGGGTTGATGCGTTACAAGTTACAAATGATTCAGTGTACGCTTATGATAATAGGGCGAATTTTTACGAATTTGGTCTTGGAGGAGATTTTAAAAGAGTTCTTTCTGGTGATATACAGAATGATGTTTGGCCAGCTGGTGTGACCTCTACATCGAAAGACCCTTTTGGGAATCTTCTTGTATTAGGAGGTTTTAACCGAGATCTGACGTGGCGCATAGTACGATTAGATGGGGCAGAGTTTAAAATGCTCACAACACCAGATATGGACCTTAACCTGGGTGTTGTGGGAATGACGGCTGATTTAACCGGAAGAATTTATCTTGGTCCATCAGATGGAAAGATTTTAATTCTATCTCCGCAATATTGACAATGAAGAGAAAACTGTTGGGTGGTGTCATGGTTTTTTCTTTATATCCGATTTTGTCCGGAACGGCGGGGGCTGTTTCCGGCAAACTTGTCTTAAATAAGGATAAAATTGCTGTGTTTAATGCTCCGGTCGGCAGGGGAATTGAAATGGCGGTTCCTGACGTGTGTGTGAAGCCAGGGGAAAGTATTTCATGCTCCTCTAATATAAAGGATAAGACAAGAAAGGGATACGGCAAACCGTTGGGAAGCTGGTTTTCCGATTCAAAAAAGGGTGGCATTTTGCGCATTCCTAATGAACAGAAATATTATAACCGGCATTTTGAGGCTGTTTTGACCGCGCGGGCGGAAGGGCCGATTGCTACGGAAATCACTATCCCGGTTTGGATAGAAACCGAAAACAAAGTGTTCGATTCAACTGCGAAACTCGAGAAAGGTTTTGGTTTTATGCCTGTCTCGCTTGATATAAACGACAAGGCAAAACATGAGCTTTTCATCTATAATAACACCGGCTCGTCGCGGACCTTCAATGTTTTCCTGATCTGTCCTCCACAAAGAAGCGGCTCAAGCCTTTATGTACAATCGCCGGGTTATGAATGGCTTAAAGAGGGTTCCGGAATCGAGGTGAATGTCGAAACCGGGAAAAAACTTGCAAGAAACAGATTTCAGGTTAAACTTTTCAATGGACAAATTGCGGGGATTAAGATTTTCGCAGTAGAAACACTGCCGACGGGGCAAGAGGTTCTGCTTGTCGCTGTGCCTGAGGGGGGCAGCGGGTTTGAGTTTGCGAGAATTCACTCGGCTTTAAAGGGGAAGAACCAGTGAAAATAATAGTTTTGGCGGCTTTAGTTTTAACGCCCTCTCACGCCTTTGGTCAGACTTCCGCAAGTTCGAACATAAGCTTTACACCCGATTATCAGGCATCCGCTCCCGCGCAGGCCCAGGTTTTAATAACTTTTCAGCCCGACTATTCTGTTAAAACGAGCACAGCTATTTTGCAGATCAGCTTCACTCCGGATTATATTCCCCCGACAATGGTTGCGGATTTGAGGGTTAATACGGTTTATCCGTCGTCGGTTACTCTGTCTTGGACCGCGCCTTCAGATGTGGGAGGCGTTAGTTCGTATGACATCAGATACTCTTCCGATGCTATCGATCCCGTAAGTTTTGGTTCCGCAAGCGTTGTCGCGGACCCGCCGGGCCCACTTGTTTCTGGGAGCACTCAAACTATAAATATCGACGTCCCTGCGGATTGGGCTTCCTTCTTTGCGGCATTGAAAAGCAACGATTCGGTGGGGAACGTTTCCGCTTTGAGCAATGTCGCCGGGTTTTCGCGCAGTACGGTGACGGTGAACGGCACACCGGAGCTCACTTTTTACGCTAATAAACCGGTTTTCTCTACTTTGGTCTCCACTTCAAGCGAGTTATGGGCTGTTGCCGTGGCTTCAGCTGCGGAACAGGGTCTTGTTCTGGCTAATAATGTCTATCAACTGGGCCCGGATGGCGATTATGCCCCGCCGGCCGTTTTAACCTTTGTTTATTCCACTGCTACGCTGGCGTCGTTGGGGCTTTTGGAAGCCGATATTGCGATTTACGAGCATTTTTCCGATCTGGGCTGGGTTAAGCTGCCGGATCAGGTCCTGGACACTGTAAATCATGCGATAACGGTCCCGATAACCCGGATAGCCTCCCTGTTCGGCATATTCGGTAAGCGTGCGCCTGATATAGCCACTGTCTCGCTGGAGTTCCATCCTGACACAATAAACATCAAACATCACGACGACGACCTGAACGCCAGGCTTGAGGCCGCCGGTCCATCCTCCGCCGCCGACATAAATCCGCTCAGCCTCAAAATAACGAAGGTCAACAACATCCGCCTGCGCCATCCGATAAGCGTAGACCTGGAAAAGGAAAGGCATCATCACGACGCATATAAGTATGTGAAACTCGGCGACAGCGACCATGACGGCATTCCCGATCTGACGGTTCGCTTCGACTGGGACGATCTGATCAAGGTTCTGCCGGCCAATACGAAGGTTCGGGTGACGATCGAAGGCCGGTTCAGAAACGATGAAGCGTTCGCCGCGTGGGATTACTTGAGAGTTATAGAGCCGATACATGTGCATGGCCGCTGCCGAGCCGATATTAGGCATAAAAATATGCGGTTCAGGTTCCCGGGCAATGCTATTACAATGGATGGCGACTATACGGTGGTTGAGGTGGCGGAAGAACGCGAATCCAGGGAAAAGGCCCGTGCGCGGGCCGCCGATTCCGCCGGGCTTAAGCGCCACGGTTCGGCATATGAATTCGGCCCTGAAGGCGCGGCGTTCGATCAGCCGGTAATGATCTCGCTGCCGTACGATCCCGGTACGGTGGACACGCGCTCTACGCGCATAGACATAGCGTATTGGAACGAGGCGCAAAGCCGCTGGGAGCCGATCAATTCGACTATTAACAAAAAAGAGCGGTTAGTGGAGGCAGGCATCCGGCATTTTTCGGTATATCAGCTGGTCACGCGGCCGATAGGCGGGTACGGCGTTTCCGCTGTGGCGCCGAACGAAGAAGCGGCGGCGGAGGAGTCATTAAGCGTCGATGCCGCTTTCAGGCTCCGGGAGATATACGTATATCCAAATCCCGCCAAGGGCCCCCAGATCCCGGTGTTCCATATAGAGACGGGGTTGGCGGACAGTGTGAAACTGAGTATCTACACGGTATCAGGCCGTCTGGCGCATGAACACGCCATAGCCGGCGCGCCGCAGCCGATAGATGACGGCACCGGTTTTGACTATGCGTATGAATATCCATGGAACGGACATATTCCGAGCGGCGTGTATTATTATACGATCGAAGCCGAAAAAGCCGGGAAGAAGTTGAAAAAGAGCGGGAAAATGGCCGTTGTGCGTTAGGAGGCGGAGATCGGGACGCGGACCTCGGGATACGGAGCCTATGCCAGGACCTCGTACCCTGGTTCCCAGCCCCGGATCCCTGAATTTCGAGAAAATCTCATGAAGAAAATAGTTTTTTTAGCGCTGATCAGTGCGATGCCGGCCGGGGCCATTGAATCCGGAGCGCAGTTCCTTAAGATAGACACGAGCGCGAGGGCCGTCTCTATGGGCTCAGCTTATACGGCATTGTCGGACGGCATAAATTCCATCGCCTATAACCCCGCCGGGCTTTCTTCAGCCGGAGGACTGGAACTGTGCTTCAGTCACACTAATTGGCTGCTGGATTCAACCCATGACTTCATTGGCGTCGCGCTGCCGGTTGCGGGCATGTCGCGCCAGCCGGCCGCCGGGCCGCTTGTTATGGGGCTCGCGCTGGCCAGATTGAGCAACAGCGCGATGGAAGCGCGCAACGCGGACAGGAGCGCGGGAGGGAGTTTTGCCTCTTATGACCAGGCGTTGTCGGTCGGACTGGCGAGACAGGCAGGAAGATACCGCATGGGAATCGGCATAAAGTACGTTGAAAGCGTTATAGCGGGTATTTCAGCGCGTGCCGGTGCGGTGGACCTCGGGCTGAGCAGAGATTTCAGGCGGCTGCCGGTGACCGTGGGGTTGTCGGTGCAGAACCTGGGCACGAAGATGCGGTATATAAGCCAGAAAGACCCCTTGCCGTTGACGCTGGCGGCCGGCTTGGCGGTAAACGTCATTCCAGGCGTTAGTTTTGTCTTTGATATTAGGCGCCTCGTCTATGACAGGGAGATGGGGATAAGTTTCGGCACCGAATACGCGGTATTGTCCGGTTTCGCGCTGAGGACCGGTTATATGGCAGACAACGCGGGTGCGAAACCGGCCATAAGCGGCAGGAACGGATTCAGCGCGGGCGCCGGCCTCAATTTCTGGAGTACCCGGCTGGATTATTCACTCACCCCGTACGGCGACCTGGGCAGCGCCCAGAAAATAACCCTGAAAAAATCGTTTTAAAGTAAGGGAAAATAGTGTTATATCCCTAATAATCCATAGTAGTGTTAAATGCAGCTATGGTTGCATATGGCAAAGCGTGCGCCTTGGCTTATGGTGGGGGTATAAATGGAATCGCTAATTCCAAAAATGGGCCATAAATGGAATTAGCATTGCCGAAAATACCTGCTATAATATGCGGGGGAGCTGACGGGGAAACTCGGGGAACTGAAAAGAAAGTTCCAAAAGGCTCCTGCTGCCTTTTTAAGGATAGGATATGTCGCCGGAACTGTTGAACGGGATTGTAAATAAAATCGTTGAAGGGTATAAGCCCGACAAGATCATCTTGTTCGGGTCTTATGCCTACGGTACCCCCACCGAGGACAGCGATATCGACTTATTCATTGTGAAAGACGACAACAGAAAAAGGGTCGACAGGTTCTGTGCGGTAAGAAAACTGTCAAGGGACGTGAGCGGGGTTTCTGTTATGCCGATAGTATTTACCAATGAGGAATTTAGAAAACGCCTGGAATTAGAGGATGATTTTATACTGGAGATAGTCGCCAAGGGTAAGGTCCTGTATGAACGAAAATAACAAAACCAAGGCAGGGGAATGGTTCGAAAAAGCAAGGCGCGATTTTGAAGCCGCGAAGGTACTTATAAATGCTATAGAGAAGTGTGCCGCGGAGATGGCGTCTTACCGCCTTAACGGTTTCAAGTAATTCTTCCTGTTAAATACCCCTCGTTGTTACTCTTTACCCTTCACCCTTTACTCTTTACGCTCCCGTCCCCCCCTATTTATTGACTTGTCAAGGATTGGGTCTTGACAAGCGGGATCCATCTGCTATAATATGATTGAGAGTTGGGAAAGTGCAGATTGCCGGTTGTCAGCGGTGGTTGGTTTGGGTGCGTGGAAGTCAGTGGGGAGACAGTGGTCAGTGTAGTGTGGAGTGAGGTCCCGTTAGAGGCGCGGTAGTGGTTGAAGTGTCGGGTGCGGTCAGGCAGCGTCTGTGAGAGCAAGCGCAGTAGGTAGTCGCAGCGGGTGCAAGCACGGTCGTTGGCAGTGGCAGTGGGCGGTATCCGGTGCGCCTCTAACGGGACAGTTTTGGACGCGGTTAATGATGGAACACAACGTCACGATAATAGCAAAGCCGGTAAAAACCGGCGGCGCAAAGCCATGACCCGCTGTGTGACGCGGGAGTCAGGTTGCCGAAGATGAAAAAGCGGTCGGTGGCCGGGTTATGGCCAGCGGCCGGATGAACGGATTTAAGGCCGTTTTTACTATCTTCGGGTTTAACCCCATCACCGGGGTATGGACGAAGAAAGTTGAAACGGTCTTTTTTTTGTACTCGTAAGTTCAAAAGGCAGCAGGAGCCTTTTTTCGAGCTTTTTTCTTTGCTTGGCGGAGGAGAACCCTGGTTATGACATTCCTCTCAAGAAATAGTTCCGTAACATGCCCTTTATATAATAAAATACACTATTATTCAGCAAAGCTGATGGTGGAGGTTCTTTTGCCTCTTCTCGCCGTTCTTATATTCTGGATCGGATGTTTTTTGCCTTCTGCGGCATTCGCCGTTGAGCAGGACGCCGCCTTTTTCAACGCTCAAATTGCCGGACTCAGCGCTTTGGCGCCTTTTCCCCGGGTACAGGCCGCCGCCCGCTTAGGGCAGCTTAAAAATTCCGCCGCTATACCACATCTCGTCAAGGCTCTTAAGGACCCCGCGCCTTCCGTCAGGCGGCAAGCCGCCGACAGTCTTGGCCTCTTGAGAGCCAGCGGAGTGGTTGCGGAACTGGGCGCCATTTTGAATTTGGACCGGGATATTCAAGTGCGGCAAGCCGCCGCCCTCGCGCTGGGTGCTATGCCTGATAAAAGCGCGGTGCCGTTCCTGCTGAAATGCCTGCGGGATAAGTCGGTGTCGGTCGTGTTTCCATGCGTGCAAACCTTGGGGGATCTCCGCGAAGACAGCGCCGTCAGGCCTTTGCGCCGGCTGTTGGGAAATCCCAGCCCGGATGTTAAAGCCGCGGTTATTACCGCTCTGGGGCAAATCGGTTCGGATGAGGCTTATGTCGCGCTTCAGTCTGAATCCGGCAAAAAGCGGACCCAGGCGGAGGAAGCCGCTTCGGTTGAAGCTCTTGGCGGTTTTTCAAGACCGGATTCCCTGGATAAGGCTAAACGCGCATTGGCTTCCCCCAATGAAAAAGTGAAAGTTGCCGCTTGTTTCGCTTTGGCGCGTCTGAAAGACAGGTCGGAGACGGCTGCCTGTTCAGCGCTGCTTGACAGCACTGATCCCGGTGTGCGAAGGTCCGCCGCGAGGGCGCTGGGGATGATGGGGGATGTTTCCGCCCTTCCCGTCATTGAAGAGGCGCTTAAAAATGAGCGGGATGAGCAGGTGACGCAGGAACTGAAGTTCTCATCGGAAGGTTTGAGGATAAAAGCCCGGAAGCAATAGCGACGGATTCTATCTGACAGTTATGCTGAAAGAGGCGATCAAAACAGCCTTTACCAGTGGCAGGATCCTTGAGAGGAGCCTGTCGCTCCCGCTTTTTGCCAAAAAGACGGGGGTGTATATCTGTGCGAGCCTGCTGCCTGTTTTGCTCGCTTCTGTTTTTATGGTTTTAAACCGCCATCCCGTCCAAGCCGCATCCGCTGTCGTAGCCGACGGACATACGCAATGGTCCAGCCAGAGAAAGGTCATTGCGAACGAGCATGGCTATTGGGTTTTCTTTTCAACCAACGACGCTGTTATCCCTAATCCTCCGGCCGGCACTGCCCAGGGCACGGGTTATACAAACCAGGACCTAGATGGCGGAAGTTTTTTTGTCGCATTCAGTTCCGACGGCGCGATATGGGAAACCCCTGCCCAGATCTTCAGTTACGATGAGGCCGCCAGGAACGGCTCCGTCTGGTATGATACCACCACTTTGACAGTATATGCCATAACAGGCTCAAAAATATGGTCGGGTTATACTTACCTTGCGAAAGCGGTTTTGGACCATGGCGGAGCTCCCTCCTCTTGGACAACTGTTAGAGATACATTGTTTAACCCCGGTGGGTACAAATCTGCTACTCAGGCACAACAGAATCAGCTGGCAAATCCTTATGTTTCAATCGCCAAACTTGACGGCGGAGACTATGTAGCTTTTGCCGCAGCCACCGGCTATGGCAGCGATGACGATAACAGATCCATGACTATGAATTACTGCACTACCGGTTTCGGCAGTTGCGGTCCAAAGACTTCCTATATGAATGGCGATAACCTTTCCAGTGACGACGTGTATTATCCGAGAGGCGCCGTAGTGCCAGGAGGTACAGCCACTAATATTCGTGTGTTCGCGGTTCACCCTGAAAACGCTACTACGGTCTCCTCTCTTAACGGATTTTACGAAATGGAAGCCTCTCCGGAGGACATAACTGAAGCATACAGATCCACTGGTACGACGACGTATCTATATGTGATGAGTCCTGATAATGAGGGTCATGATCTGTCAGTTGTTTCAGACAGTGCATATTCCGCTCACCTTGTTCATCCTTTTCTGACCGGCACAATAGCTTATAGAAGGTTTGTGGGCGCCAATTTCAGCCCTATTCTTACCACTAACCCTCCGGATCTGGGAGGCGGTACTATCGGAAACATCAATCCCACAATAGGTATTGTCAACTACTCCGACGGCTCAAGAAGGCTGATCGTTGTTTATGAAACAGCCACCGGCGAATTGTATAAGGTGGAATCACAATCTTTCACGGGAACTAACACCCCCACATGGGATGCCCCCACACTTTGGAAGCCGGTAAATGGTCCCGTTACAAACAAGTATCCGAATATCGCTTATCAGGTTGACGATCCGAACCCCATTCCGGTAGTCTGGTCTGGCAGCGACGGCAAAGTATACTTCGATCGTATCCCCGTGTCCCTCAATAATCCCCCGTCGGTAGCCTCCATTTCTCCCGAGACGGTGGGTATAGGCGCCGGAATTGTGGACAGCGCTTCCGATCCGACTTACGATATGACTATAACCGGAGATGATTTCTTGAACAATCCGGCCCCAAGCGTAAGTTTTGAAAGGAGCAGTGCGCAGGTTTCAGGTATTACCATTTCAAGCGTGTCATTCGTCAATATAAATACGATTCGGGTTCATTTTAAAGTAGGGCAATCGGTGACCGAGGGGCCGGTCGATATCCGGGTTACGAACTGGGATGGTTGGGATGGTTTGGGTGTCGGAGTCGCCACCATAACCAAACCCACTTCCGAATTGACCAGCCCTGTCGAAACAATCGAGTACTCAAGTGGTATAGCTTTGGTTTTCGGAATTTCCGGTTTGACGCCTTCTGTAGGACAGTCAAATATTACCCCTGAAATCAGAATTACTAGGGACGACAATTGGGAGTGGGACGGCGATCAGGCGTATGTGAACCCTGCGGAAGACGGCGAGCAGTGGCTGCCGGCTACTACCGGCATCGCTTCCTGGAGTTATGCGAATTGGACAAATGACAACAACGGCCAGGAAGACGGCAGAACATACACGCTGGAAAGCCGGGGGCGGACTTCTGATAGAGGTTTCTCCATGCCTTCAACCGGCGTGGATTTTACCATTGACAAAGTGGGCCCCAGCGTCAAATTTACAGCGCCGGGACCGAACTCAAGCATCAAGTCGCTTTCAAGCATCCAGGGAACGGCCTCGGACACGGGCGTCGGCATAAAACGCGTCCAGATGCGATTGATAGATTTGGGCAGTGATAACGACCCCGGGGGCGGCAATGATACTTACTGGACCGGTTATGACGCCACCGGCTTCCTGGCTTCGGATACCTGGTATTACATGGTGGCGCCGCCGGTTTCTCCTGTGCTCACCGACTATACCTGCGGAGACACATGCCCTAATCAGTCGCTTAACCTGAGAGTGAAGGAGGTCCCGGACAATATTTTACATCCTAAGCTTCCCCCGTTCGTGAACGGCAGGAAGTACCGTATGGAAGCCAGGGCTTCGGATAAATTCAACCCGGAAGTAGAAGGGCAGAGCGTCAGGGATTTTTATTACGATATTACCGTTCCTTCCATTACCCTGACTGTTCCCGAACAGCTAATGCTGAATCTCGCTGATCCTGTTGTGTGGCGCAACCAGCTTAGCAGTCTTCAGGGCGGTCTTGTCGATAACGTCGACGATAACATGGTGTCGCGGTCCGTTTACTACTGCATTCACGACCAGTTCGGTGTGAGTAAATTCGGGAGTAGCTGTGACACACCACCCACGGCCGTGTTCGCTTCCGAATCGGCTCCGGCGATCGAACCATATGAATTTGATATCAATGTCTCTACAGATTATGTGAACGGCAACTGGTATAGCGTGGCGGTTTATGCCTCCGATGCCGCAACTAATTCCACCGGCACGGTTTTGGCGCCGGCCACCAGCGGGTATTTCTACTTTGACAGCAGCCATCCTGAAACAAAGCTGACGGCGCCTACTCCCGCCGAGGGTTCGGCCGTAAACGTCCTGCCCGTAATCGCCGGAACGGCGAAAGGTAACTTTTCGGGCGCCAGATACGTAGAAATAAAGGGAGTGGATGTTTTTGGCACCTGGCTCACGACCCAGGCGCCTTTCGGGTTCACAAGCTCCAGCGAACCGCCGTTTTCCACTGCCGCGGTCTCAATTCCCGGACTGTATACTTCCTCCATATCCTGGCAGACGGACGCCGCTGTTTCATGGATATCCGGCAAAGAGTACACCATATACTATAGGTCCCGCGACCGCGCCGGCAACTACCAATTAGCCGAATCCTCGCGGACTTTCTGGTATGATAATCAAAGTCCGCAGGCGACCATAACCGCCCCGCTGGACGGGCAGCATTTCAAGGACTACACCGAGATCTCCAAGGTCGCCTGGAGCGAGACCGATCCGGGAGGTTCATTGGTGAACCAGGTTCGGATCAGGCTGCGCCGGCTTTCGGACGGAGCTTGCTGGAAAATAGCCCCAGCTGAAGGCTGGAACACCGATCCCGCCGTGATCGCGGCCTGCGCCGATTATAGCGATGATTCCGCATATTATGCCACTTGGACGGCTGGCGCAAAAGAGCAGATTACGGATTTTTTCAACGAAAATCTGACCGACGGGACAAGTTATCAGGCCATTATAAGGGCCCGAGACAAGGCCGGCAACTACCAAGTGGTTCTGGCCACGCCCACATTCTATTTTGATGGTTCTGCTCCCGTGGCGCGGCCGGCGTTCCCTACCGGTGGGTTGCACGTTAATTCGCTGCCGGTCATTTCCGGGACGGTGGCCGACCCCAGCCTCGCCAGCCCTTCTCCCGGCAGGATAGTGAAGGTGGAGGTGCAGATAGAGAGGGATTCCGACCAAGCGAGATGGAATGGCACGATCTGGGTTCCCACCGGCGACGGCGGCTATGCCAATGTGTGGAAGACCGCCTGGCAGGCGGATACCGAAGGGAATCCTAACTTCGGGGCTCCGCAGTTGTCAACGTTCACCTGGACTTATCCGAACGCGACTTTTACCGACGGGTCCCTTTCCTCCAATCTCACTCCTAATACTTCCTATCGCGTACGGTCGAGGGCAAAGGACCTTGCGGGGAACGTCCAATCCCAAGCCACTTTTTTTGACGGTACTTTCTATTATGATAACGTCCCCCCGGTCACAAAGATAAACGTTCCGCTGACCACGCCGATCAGCATACTTCCCATTATTTCGGGAACCGCCGGCGATCCTCCGGCGCAACAGCTGAAGAAAGTGCTGATCGCCTATAGAAAGGTCACGGATTCCTCTATCTCGGAGGAACAGTGGTGGGATCCCTCCACCGGTCTCTTCAATCTGGACGGCGCCTCTCCACCGGGAGCGGCCCTGGCCACGGCGACCTATACGAACCCGGGTTGGGAGATAACGGGAGTTTCCACCCCTACGTTCATGCCTGGAAACTATTACCAAATCTTCGCCATGGCGGTGGACTCGGCGACTAATACTACATTATTCCCCGGCTTGGGCGCCGATCCCTCGCTGCCGGGGGCGGGCGGCAATGCCACAGCCGCCGGCACGGCCAGCTCTTTCATCTATTTTCAATTTACCGCGCCAGCGGTTGAAACGTCCATCACTGTGCCGGCGGAGAATGTGCACTATAATCCCTCGTTTCTTGACAGGATCTATACTAACCTCAGTAACGGGATAACAGGAACTACGGTCCAGATAAGGATAATTAACGTTTCGGCGAATCCCGACGAGATATGGACCGGAAACAGTAATCCCTGGGTCTCGACCGGCACCCTGCTCACAAGTGTCTGCGCCGCGGGAGACAACTATGAAAATGAAATAAAGTACGTGGTGGGGGAATCGACCTGTGGCTGGATCGGCGCCGATAATTCCAGTTGGGAAAAGTTCGTTTCCAACTGGCCCGCCGTAGCAACTCAGCTCAAAGTACAGGTTAGAGGGGCGACGGGAGCTACTCTTGAGACCGCGCCTTTTCCCCTGAGAACGTTCGTAGTGGACGGCGTAAAACCCGTAACCTCCATCCTTCTGCCCGTCAAAATCGCCTATAAAGGCGGGGATCTACAGTTGATTAAGGGCACGGCTTACGACGCGTCGCCTGGTATCAAGCTGACGGAGGCGTTCAAGATCTGTCTCTCCACCCAGACGGACAACTGCTGGAACGGCTCAGTGTTCGCCTCCACCGCCGCCACGCTGTCTGCCACGTTATATCCGAGTCCGTTCCGTTACGAGTACACCGACGCTTCTTTTACGGCCAGAACTATCTTCAAGGACGGCTGGCAGTACCAGGTGGTTATGGTGTCGACCGATCAGGCCGGCAACTATAATAACGGTGTCCTTTCCTCGGCCACTTTCAGATACGATCTGTCTTCTCCCACGGCTACGGTCGGGTTCCCCGCCTCTAACGGCAAATATCCCAGCATAGCAACCTTCTCCGGCGCCACAAGCGACCCCGATCCCACTCCGTTCCAGGCCGATGTTCTGGCTTCCGGTGTGGAAAAAGTGTATGTGGCTTTTTCCAACGCTAACGGCGATTATTGGGACGGTGGCGGCTTCAGCCCATACGTCGAAGGCAGCTATCAGAATTACTGGCACCTGTGCGGGGGAACCCCCGGCAGTTGGACATATTCCGATTCGGCTCTGGCCACTAATTTTGCCGCCTCGCCCAACCCGCGTGTTTTCAGTATGTACGTGCGTGCCGTTGATTACGCTGGAAACTCCAACCACGGCAATGCCGATCCCTACTACGACGGGTACGGCCTGGATTACAGGAGTTTTACCATAGACCATGATAACCCTGTGTCCATGGCCACGGCCCCCGTGCAGAACTCTTTTGTTATGGTGTTCAGCACTCCGCTGGCCGGCACCGCGCTGGATACCTCTTTGGGCACGCCGCAATACGGCAAGGCCTCGGGCATAGGCGCGGTGAAGCTTAAGCTCCGCCGTACCGCCGGCGGCGGTTACGATTATTACGACGGCGACGGCGGCTGGGGCGCGATGACAAGCGACGGCTTCAACTTGACCACCGATCTTGTAGGCACCGGTATCGACGCTAACGCCTCCTGGGCCAGCCGCGGCGGCGTGGTCGGCGCGGCTATGTTCCTGGAAGGCTACAAGCACGAGGTTATTTCGCGGTCCACGGATATCGCCGGCAATACCCAGATAGTTTTCACCACCGTAGCTTTCGGCGTGGACCAGACGGCGCCGTGGGTCTCTAATGACGGGGCGGGCCATTTCAACGGCGTTCCGTCGTCCACCTCCTGGTTCTACCAGACCCTCTCCACTTTCTCCGGCACGGCCGGCGACTTTTCGCCTTTCGCCTCGCCCCGCGATTATGAGGCGGGTCTTGGCACCACTACGGCTTTGCAAAGTATACAGGTGGCTTTCCAGAGGCAGTCCGACGGTAAATGGTGGAACGGTTCCGACTTCACGGTGAGCCAGGCCACTCCCAGCTTTAATTACGGCGTTATGCCGGAAGCGTCCAACTACAATGACGGCACTTCGCTTATGGGCGTTTCGTCGGGCACCTGGGAATATTATCTCAGCGACCCATCCAAACTCCAGAATGGGACCAGTTATTATGTGGTCGTCAGGGCCAGGGATCTGGCCGGAAATACGCTGATGACCTACTCGACCAACTCTTTCACGGTGGATACTTCGACCCCGGATTCGAGGATGACCACCCCCGCTACCACGCCGCTCGATAATATACCGCTGATCTCCGGTACCGCGCAGGACGTTGCCCCGGGCGAACTGGCTGCCTCTAACGTCGTGAAAATAGTCCTCAGGATGGTGGAGGGGAACCTTTGTTACCAGCCCGGCAGCGGTTTTACCGGCTGCGACGCGTTCCCCTTCGCAAGCAACTGGATCTCCACCGGGACGCCGGTGCCTCCCACCGGCGCGCTCCCGTCAACCTGGACCTGGTATACCGGCGGCGTCCCCTGGGTCAACAACAAGACTTACGAGGTTTATACGCGCGCCGTGGATAAGGCCGGGAATATGAGGGAGGCCAGCCCCACCCCGGACAAAACTTTCTATTTCACCACTCCCATGGCCACCACCACCATAAATGTTCCGGGTACGGCCGTGGCTTCCGGGCTGAAAAACTACCGGGGCACGTATCTTACCAACATCAATGGTGTGGGAGATAATCTCCGGGCCGCGGCCAGTGTGAGAATACAGGTGCAAAGGCTTACTGCACCCGCCAGCTACTGGTGTGATGTGACCTGGAACTGCTCCCCGAAGGGCTGGGTGGATTACGCTACCGGGACCGTGGTGAACAGCGTCGGAGACTGGAATACTGATATTACCGGCGCCGACGCGTTCACCCAGAGTAACTCCTCTTATCAGGTTACTACTATGGGCTGCAATACGGCAAATCAATGCCAGGGGGACCCGCTGCAGAACCCTATAACTTCAAGGGACTTTATAATAGACAATACCAACCCCGAGGGCAAAATACTGGCGCCTACGGCTTCCTATACCAAGTTGCTCGCCGCTCTTTCAGGAACGGCCACCGACCCGGGAAGTATAGACCAGCCGAGCCTTAAGAAGCTCGAGGGGGGGAAC
>Ga0172379_10004299_pt1 | contig 21260 bp, 22 predicted proteins | sample GrowelOW334metaG_FD_119756 | JGI IMG/M metagenome (GOLD analysis project Ga0172379, IMG submission 119756) | Groundwater microbial communities from an aquifer near a municipal landfill in Southern Ontario, Canada - Groundwater well OW334 metaG | ecosystem: Environmental > Aquatic > Deep...
TCTTTCTATTCGTTTTTTACACAGCAAACATTCCAATGAACATCAAAAGGATGAGAGCCACCACAAGCAATTCATTTGTCACCATCATCACATTCATTTGATTTTGTTTAAGAATTGAATAGGCCATGATCGAAACCCAACCAAAGGATGACATAAAACCGAGCCAGAAAAATCCAAAGATGCCGATCCCCGGAAAAATAGTATTGAAGATCGCACCGGGGAAAAACCCGACAGCAACCACCAAAAACATAGATAAGGCTTGTTTTCTGAGAATTGTATCGACTTGCAGACTGTATTTTTGCCAAAGTGTTGCAAGCGCAAAACTAAAAACACTGAAAAAGATCGCATCAAAGAAAATATACATATTTCCAAAATGCCATCCAAGATATCCGTTCATATTGATGAACACATCAGATATGATCGTCTGTTCCGGAATAAGGTTCCCCCACCCAATTAACGTAAAAATATCTTTCAAATAATAAAGACAAGCAACCAAAAAACCTCCCAAAATAAAAAGTTCTTTAATTAAAAAAGAAGGTTTATTTTTATTTAAATACGTTAAACTAAAATAAAAGATTGAAAGCCCCAAAAGCGTTCCAAAAAGATAACATCCACGAATAAAAACAGCCGCAAGTTCTCTGTTGTTCATATTAAAAGTCGAACCCGCACTTGGTAAACCCGCCAGAGCATACGCGAAACCACCGCAAAGAATCCATGTCGCAAGCATTCCAACAGAAACGGAAAATGCTCGCGGTGAATGTTCACGACTTCCAAGCCAGATCATAAAAGCAAGGTTATAAACCACCACCGCAACAAAAAAAGTGGATACCGCATAAGTGCTCATTGAGAACATGGAAAACATCTGTTTATTATCTCATGACAAAAAATAAAAACAACAACAATATTCGAAAGATCAAAATCTATGATAAAACATCCAGCACTTCAGTGTTGCTTTTTTCAAAACGGAACATCCAATACCAAATAGTGATCACCCACCCCGTAGTGAGAACAACGCCCATCCAAACATAATCAAAAATACCGAACCATGGCAAAATGGTGTTAAGAAATCCCGAGGGAACGGCACCCGCTGTAATAACCCAAAAAACGAACAGTGTTTGTTTTTGAAGTCGCTCTTCCGTTTGTTTTTGATATTTTTGCCAAAGTGTTGCGAGGGCGGCGCTGAAAGTCCCGAAGAAAAAAATAAAAAAGAAAACAATATATTTGCCGGAATACCAACCTAAAGACCCTTCCATCGTTTTATATACGGTTGTTACGATCGTGTCTTCTTGAACACTCACCGAGAATAAAGAGGCAAGATCTTTATAAAAATAAAAAATAAAAATAAACAAACTGTTCCCAAACAAAAAACGGCGCAACAAAGCGGTTGGTTTATAATTATCCGCGTACGTCAAACTAAAATAAAAGAACGCAAAAGCAACCATGGTTCCAAAAAAATACGAGAATCGAACAGAAAGCGCCGAGATACCCGTATCGATATCAAAAAAAAGATTCGAGAGACCGACCGACAATATCCACATTCCGATCATACTCAAAGTGAAAGCGAATGCTCTGTTTGAATGTTCTTTATTCTTTAAAAAAACGTTCAAAGAAAGACTGAACACCACAACCGCTAAGAAAATTACAAAAATACTATAGATAGTCATGATGTCATTATATCTTTAATAAAAAATAAAACAAAAAAGTCTAAAGGTCCGTAAGGTTCATAAAGTCAAAAGTCACGACGGCGGACGTTCGTGACTTTAGAGACTTTCGACTTTTGACTTTATAGACTTCGTTTTTACACCGCAAAGAATCCGATGAACATAAGAAGGATCATTCCGACAATAAGAAGTTCGGCGGTCACCATTTTAACGTTCATTTGATTTTGTTTTAAAATAGAATAGGCAATGATCCCGACCCAGCCGAACGTTGCCATAAGTCCGGCCCAAAAGAAACCAAAAATTCCGGCACCCGGAAGAACTGAATTGAACATTGATCCGGGAATAATACCAGAGGCTATCGCCCAGAACATAAATAATGTTTGCTTACGAAGAACGGTATCAACTTGATTTTTATATTTCTGCCAAACCGTCGCGAGTGCGGCGCTCCAAAAACTAAAAAAGAAAAGATAGAAAAAAACAATACCCTTTCCAAAATGCCACCCAAGATAACCGTTGGAGTTGATATACACATCGGTTATGATCGTTTGTTCCGTAATAACATTACTTCCAAAAAAGAACGCGATATCTTTTGCAAAATATAAAAACGCAACCAAAAAACCGGTAAAAACAAAAATTCCTCTAACATATGGTTCCGGTTTGTAATTATTCGGATACGTCAAAGCAAAATAAAACATTGTTATCCCGATAAGCGTTCCAAAAAAATAACAGCCCCGAACAAAAAGAGCCGCTATCTCGAAATTTTTCACCGCAAAAAAAGTTTCCGTTGTTTTTAAACCGACAAAAGAATACGCGAACGCCGCACACAAAACCCACGTTGCAATAAAACCGATACCAACCGCAAAAGACCTTGCCGAATGTTCTCGACTACCCAGCCATATCATTAAAACAAGATTGTACACAAGTACCGCAACAAAAAAAGTCGAGGTGGCATAGGTACTCATTGAGAACAAGGAAAACATCCGTTTATTATCTCATTGAAAAAAATAAAAGACAATCTACACCGCAAAAAATCCGATGAACATCAAAAGGATCATACCGATAATGAGCAACTCCGAATATTCCGTTTTCACTTTCATTTGATTTTCTTTTATCACCGAGTACGCCATGACGGAAACCCAACCAAGTGCCGACATAAGTCCGGGCCATTCAAAAGCAAAAAGTCCGAGTCCGGGAAAAGCGGCATTTGCCATTCCGGCGGGAACGATACCCACCGTAAGAACCATGAGCATGAACCATGCTTGTCTTTTTAAAACGAGATCGGTTTGATATTTGTATTTTTGATATATGGTTCCCATGGTCAGACCCCACAAAGCAAAGAACAACACATAGAACAAAACATCAAGATTCCCAAAATGCCAACCGAGATACCCGTCGGGAGTTAAATAAACGTCCGTAACAACCGTTTCCGATATGGTTTTCCCGAACAAAGCCAAGATATCTTTTGCAAAATACAAAAAAGTGATCGGGATGGCACTTAAAACAAAAACCTTTCGGGTCGTATTGAAAGAATTTTTTTCAGAAGTGTCTTGATAGACCAAGCTGAAATAAAAAACGGAAAATGCCAGAAGTGTTCCAAAAAGATATGAGGCGCGAGCCGCAAAAGCCGACAAAACATCATTCACTCCAAAGAACAAATAGGTGAACGCGATCGTCATTTCCCACGTTGCGAGCATAAAGACCGCGAAAGAAAAAGCGCGCGGAGATCGTTCTCGACTTCCGACAAAAAGCATCATCGACAAACAATAGATGACCACGACCACGAAGAATGTTGAAAAAGTATAAAATCTCATTTTCTAATTATATCAGTTTGCAAAAAAAGAACAGCCTGAACTGTTCTTTTTTTGATTTTTTATTCGTCGTGACTTTTGACTTTATAGACTTCGTTCTACACAAACATCCCGATTAAAATAATAAGCGTTATGGCGACAACAAGAAGTTCATTCGTTACCGTCTTGATACTCAACTGACTTTGTTTGATGATCGTATACGACATAACGCAAACCCATCCGAAAACCCCCATGATCCCCGGCCAAAAATAATCAAAGATACCAACTCCGGGAAGTGCGGCATTCGCCAATCCGGCAGGAACAACTCCGATAAACAAAGCCCAAAACATATACAAAGCTTGTTTTCGAAGGGTTTCTTCGGTTTGTTGTTTATATTTTTGCCAAAGCACCGCGAGTGCCGCACTGAAAAAACTAAAAAAGAGAATATGAAAAAAGATATCATACGCACCAAATGACCAACGAAGATGCCCTTTTGATATATATGTTCCCGTCATTATCGTTTGTTCTGAAACAAGCGTACTTCCAAACAGCGTTGAAATGTCTTTTGCAAAATAAAAAAGAACGATCGGTAAAGAAAGAAAAGCGAAAAAATTCCTGATCCGAGGCGATGGTTCATAATTTTCCGGGAACGTAATACTGAAATAGAAAAATGAGATCGCAATAAGCGTTCCTAAAAAATAAGAAGACCGAATGCAAAAATCAGACAACACCATATTCGTTCCCGCATACGAATATCCAAAAGCAATGGACAACGCCCACACTCCGATAGAAGCGATCGTATAAGAAAAGATCTTCGAAGAATAATTCTTACTCCCCACATAAATAATAAGCGCGAGACCGCAAACCATCATTGCCGCAAAGAACGAGGAGATCGCATAAAAACTCATTGAGAACATATCAATTTATTATAGCACCCACCTCGAAACAAGAACAAATTGTTTCAATAAAAACTTTTGTGGATAAATAGCGAAGTTCTTAAAGTCTATAAAGTCAAAAGCCTGCCCGCACACCAACATTACCTTATCTCAAGAATTCAATGTTGGTGTGCGGGTCACGACGGAAAACGTTCGTGACTTTATAGACTTTCGACTTTATGGACTTTATAAACTTTGTTTAATATGCAAACATCCCAATAAACATCAAAAGAATAAGCGCGATAACGAGCAACTCGTTTGTTACAACAAGCAAGCTCATCTGATTATCCTTGATAATGGAATAGGTCATTATAGATACCCAAACAAGAGACGCCATCAGTCCAACCCAAAAAAGTTGAAAAATACCGACCCAAGGAAAAATGGTATTGAGTAAAATGCCCGGGACAATACCTGAGGTGATCGCCCAAAACATATACAGACACTGTCTACGGAGATTCACCTCTGTTTGTTGTTTGTATTTCTGCCAAAGAACGGCAAGTGTCGCACTCCAAAACCCAAAAAAGATCAGGTCCCAAAATATATATAAACTTCCAAACGTCCAATGAAGATATCCATTTGAAATAAAAGCGTCCGCAATGACGGTTTGACTTGGAACAATATCTCCTCGCCCCAATAAATTAAAGATATCTTTCATATAAGTAAGAGCCATGGTCAAGAAAAAAACCAAGATCAAGGCTGTTCTCACAAAGACCGGCGGTTTATAATTATTCGGGTACGTCAAACTGAAATAAAAAGCCGAGATCCCGATAAAAGCACCCCAAAAATAACAGCCGCGAACCCAAAAAGCGACAATATCCATTTGATTTACAATGGAAAACAAATAAGCAAAGCCTGCGCTCGAGACCCATAAACCAACCCCCAAAACCCACAACGAACATGCCCGCGGTGAATGTTTTTTACTGCCGAGAGAAATAATAATGGCCAAACAAAAAAGGATCGTTGCAACAAAAAACGAGGTGGTTGAATTTACGCCCATTGAAAACATCTCATAATTGTATCCCCTGTTCATAAAAAAACAAAATAACAGTATAAACACATGTTGAACATTCGTTGTTTTTTTGTTTGACAAGACGATAACGGGCTGATATAGTATTCACATGTCCGTTCCCAAACGGGCATTGTTTTTTAATAGAATTAGTACAATTGAATATATGTTAGACATAAAAGCAATAAAACAAACACTCACACAACTCGAAGAAGAACGTGGCATCCCCGCTGAAAAGGTTATTGATGCGATCGAGCACGCACTTGCCGCTGCATACAAAAAGGACTTTGGCAAAAAAGGCCAGATCGTCCGCGCCGTTTTCAATCTTGAATCTGGAAAAACTGAATTCTATCAAGTTAAGATCGCTGTTGATGAATCAATGCTTCGTCCAGAAGAAGAGGGAGAAACAGATGAACATCTCGATATTGCAACAGAACCTGACGAGGAAAACAGTTTGATCCGTTTCAACCCGGAACACCACATTATGCTTGAAGATGCTCGTAAGATCAAAAGAGGCATTGAACCGGGAGACGAGATCATTTTCCCTCTTGAAGCGGAAGAAGAATTCGGACGTATTGCGGCACAAACGGCAAAACAAGTCATCATCCAAAGAATTCGCGAAGCTGAAAAAGTCGGTGTCATGGACGAATATGCCCAAAAACAAGGCTCGATCATCAACGGAACGATCCAAAGGATCGAACGCGGAAATCTCTTTATCGATCTCGGAAAAGCCACGGGTATCTTGCCTTTTGACGAACAAATTCGCGGCGAGCGATTCAAACAAGGAGACCGAATTCGTGTGTATCTCTTTGCGGTAGAAGAAACTCCTCGGGGAATTAATTTAAAACTTTCCCGTTCACATCCGAAATTCTTGCAAAAACTCTTCGAAATGGAAGCTCCGGAAATTGCATCGGGAGTTGTCGAGATCATGAGTATCGCACGAGAAGCGGGTTCGCGTTCAAAGATCGCTGTTGTTTCTCACGAAGAGAATATCGACCCGGTCGGTTCATGCGTTGGTCAGCGCGGAGTTCGCGTCGCGACGGTTATGAGCGAACTTGGTGGTGAAAAAATTGATATTATCGAATGGTCGGAAGATCCTATCCAATTCATTGAAGACGCTCTTTCTCCAGCCCGCGTTCGAAAAGTTGAATTGAACACCGAAGAAAAAAAAGCGTTTGTTGAAGTTCAGGCAGACCAACTTTCTCTCGCGATCGGAAAAGGAGGACAAAATGTCCGACTCGCAGCAAAACTCACCGGTTGGAAGATCGATATTAAAGGCGTTGGCGGAGAAGAAATAACCAAAGACGGCGAAGTCATCGAGGAAACGGAGGTTGAAGAAAAAGAATAAAAAATACTTTTTTTAAAAAAACAAAAAACCGCCAAGCTGCGCGCTCTGGCGGTTTTTTGTGTATAATTTTATTGCGCACGACTTTCACGGGTGTATAATTTCAGTATGGTGTTTCAGATAGGATACGCCATTTATAATTGTTTCAAAAGTACTGTCGTAGTGAACAATTAAAAATTTTTAACAAGTAACATATAAAATAATATTTATTTATGAAAAAGATCATTCTCTACTCTGCGATTGCCGCACTCTTAATGGGATCGTCAACCGCCTTCGCACTTGAAACGACAAAAACAACAAGTTCGGGAACAACAAAACAAACTCTGGAGCAAAAGAAGGCTGAGAAAAAAGCCGAGATCGAAAAGAAAGCCGATGAAAAAAAGGCCGAGCTCGAAGCTAAAAAAGCCGAGATCACAAAAAGAAAAGCTGATTTTCAACAACGAATGACCGAAAAGAAAAAAGCTCTCATTTTGGCATATGGTGAAAAAATGATCACCCGACTTGAAGCGGCTGTCGACCGACAAACAAAGATCACCGATAGGATCCAAGCATACGCGGAAAAAAGTGAGAACAAAGACCGTGTGAACAAAACCGAGATCACCGCAAAACTCGCCGAGATACAAGCAAAGATAGCGGACATTAAAACAACGATCGCTTCAGCAAAAGCGGGGCTTCCTGCAATGTTCAATGCCGAAGATCCAAAAGATTCTTTCGACAAAGTTCGTTCTGAAATAAAAGATATAAACGACACGATCAAAGATGTTCACAATTCATTGGTACAACTGGTAAACAATTTAAAAGACAAAGCAGATAAAGCAGAAAAGGAAAAAGAATTGAAAGACAAAAAAGAACACAAAAATGCAACAAGCACTTCAGCAACAAGTACCAAAACAAACGATTAATAACAAACTATTCAACATATAAAAATATGGAAAATGAAACAAATCAAAAAGATCCCGCTACAATACCAGTAGAACCAGAAGTAAATACAACATCTGATTCAGAAGAGGGCGCTATCGGTGCGGTGATCGGTTCTGTTGTCGTTGTTATTATACTCATTGTTGCCGGTTTTTATCTTTGGAGCAGTAATGACAGCAACAAAAACGCGTCTCAACCTGTCGTACCTCAAACAACTCAAAATATTCCTGCCGCAGCAGAAGAAGATCCAACAACAAAAAGCCTTGCTCAGCAAAGCACCTCAACAGATCTCTCTTCAATAGAAAAAGATCTTAACGCGACAGATATCAATGCTTTAGACAAAGAAATGACCAATATCGCCACAGAAACCGGTCTTTAAAAACAATTCAAAACATCTCATAAACAAAAACTCGCCACAAAAAATGGCGAGTTTTTGTTTCTCAAAAGAAGATGATACTATACACACATCATGAAGAATGTTAAAAGAACAGAAATATGGGAAGGAACATTGTCGTGTAAAACGATCAGAGAACTTATTGAAAAACAAAAAACCAAAGAACTGTCTTTATCAGAAAAAAATATTATTCTTGAACATTGCATGAGATGCAAAGAATGTCGCAACATTGAAAGAAAAGTGCTTGATGAGATCATTGTCGGTTTTGAAGCGGAAACAGTCAATAAGTAAAAAGATCCAAAAATAGAAAAATGGAAAGATTACTGACGTTGTAATCTTTCTATTTTTTTGTTTTTCTATTCATTTTTACAAAACACTTGCAAAATCCCTTTTTGAACGCTAAACTGTGAACTATTATGGCTGAAATAAAAAAATTAGAACATTCAGAAGTTGAAATTATCGGTTCGATTCCTGCGGACGTTTTTGATAAAACACGCTCCAAAGCAATTGAAAACATCGGAAAAGACGTTGAATTGCAAGGTTTTCGTAAAGGACACGTTCCTGAAAAAGCGCTTGTCGCACACATCGGGGAACACGCCATCCTTGAAGAAATGGCCGAGATCACCATCGCAAAGGAATACAAGAACATCATTATTGAGAATAAACTCGACCCGATCGGTCGACCCGAAGTTTCCATTACAAAAATGGCGATGGGAAATCCGCTCGAATTCAAACTCAAAGTCACAGTGATGCCCGAGATCGTTCTTGGTGATTACAAAAAGATCGCAAAAAAGATCTGCGAGAACAAAGAGAAAGTTGCCGTGACCCAAGAAGAAGTTGATACAACGATCGGTGAAATTCAAAAGATGCGCGCACGAAGTATGCAACCGCACCATCACCACGAGGAGGGAGAAGAACATGATCATGAACACGAACACAAAGATGAAGAGCTTGAAATTCCTCAACTCACCGATGAGTATGTAAAAGAACTCGGCGACTTCGCCGATGTTGCAGATTTCAAAACCAAACTCGAAGCAAATATATTACTTGAAAAAGAAAAGGGTGCTGAAGACAAAAGAAGAGTTACCATGATCGAAGAGATCATTAAAGATTCAAAAATAGATGTTCCGAAGATCATTATCGAATCGGAACAAAATAAAATGCTCGCTGAATTCAAATCGGATCTCGAGCGTGTTGGAATGTCTTTTGAAGACTACATAAAGAACGCCAAAAAAACCGAGGAGGAAATTTGGAAAGATTTCGGAAAGAATGCTGAACAAAAAGCGAAGTTCCAACTTATTTTGAATCAAATTGCAAAAGACGAGAAGATCGTCGCCGATGAAAAATTGGTCGCCGAACAATGCGAGTCAATTCAAAAACAATATCCTCATGCCAACAAAGATCACGTTCGCGTCTTCGTTGAATCGAATCTCATCAACCAAAAAGTGATCCAATTCTTGGAAGAATCAAAATAATAAACTTACTAAAAAACGTCTTTATTTAAATAATAAAGACGTTTTTTAATAACTCATTTTTACAACAAAAGTTCCTAAAGATTACAAAACCCAAAATAAAAAATGAACATCAAAAAAATCATGACATCTGGCAATAAAAAATGGAAAGAAGAGTCGCGAGAAGAAGTTTTTAAAAAATACGGTCGTGCAATCGACAAAGTTATCTACACACTTCCCGACGGAAGCCAAAATGACTTCTATATAAAGAGAGAAACCAATTCGGTTGGTATTTTTGCACTCACTGAAGATAATCAGATTATTCTCGTGCAACAATATCGTCCTGGGCCGGATGAAATTATTATTGATGTGCCGTGTGGCTATATCGACCACGACGAACTTCCCGAACACGCCGCGGCACGCGAACTTCTTGAAGAAACCGGCTATGAAGGAAAAATATCTTTTGTTACCGCGACGTTCGTTGATGCATATTCAACGATACGCCGTCATTGTTTCGTTGCAACAAACTGTGTAAAAAAAGAAGAACCAAAGCTCGACAAAACAGAATTTATCGAAGTTGTCTTTATGACCATTCCCGAATATCGCACCCATCTTAAAAAAGGCACCAGCACCTACTCCCCCGCAGGATATCTAGGACTTGATCATTTAGGGTTGTTGTAGAAATACACATATAAAAAACATCGCCTAAAAAACGGCTCTGCATAAAGCCCGCTCCTGCCAAGGTTTAACCTTAGTATTTTATTTTTTAACATCGTGCAAAATGTCGTCTTGCTAGAAGCAGAACGAATAATGGAACGAAGCGGCAATCCGGGGTTTGTGTTTCTAAAACGGAACTTAGCGGAGAGACCGCCACGGGAAAAAAGGAGGGCGGACTCACCGCTAAGTTCCTCTAGTTAAGGTTGAATTCAAAAAAACTGCGGCGGACTTTTTATGTCCGCCGCAGTTTCCGTCCGTACTTTCTACTTTATACTTTTAACTTTCCACTTGTTTCCCATACACCCGAGCAATAATATTCTTGTGAATTTCTTCGATCGTTCCGTGTCCGTCGAATTCGATGAAATCATAATCGGGATTGTTACGATAATAGGTAATGGCCGGCGCAACATCTTTCTCGAACCATTCAACGCGCTTGCGAATTCCCTCGATCGTATCATCCACACGTCCTTGTGTTTTCGCTCTCAACAGTAAACGCTTCTCGCATTCTTCCGGCGTAATATGCAACACGATAACTTTCGGTCGTTCACGATTGAGGAATTTCAACGCCCCATCGAGATTGATCGCTTCGTTCACCGAGCGCGGCGAACCGTCGATGATCATATGTTCTTCGTTATTAAAAGTTTTTCGAAACAATTCCGCCCAAAGACCGATCGCAAGAAAATCCGGTTGACGCTCTCCCCTACTGTTCACCTCGCGTGCTTTCATTGCGGCGAACGTTTCATCTTTGATGAATTCCCGAAAAAGTTTTCCGGTCTCAAGATAAAAAACGGGACTTTCAGAAATATTTTTTTTAATATATTCCTTGAGCAACTCGATCTGTGTGCCTTTTCCTCCACCCGATATTCCAATAAAAATAAAGGTATCTTGTTTCATATACCTTAAGTATGCCAAACTTTTATCTTTTCCTCAAATTTTAAAAAACACAACATGATCTGAATCAGGTTGTATCTTTTTTTGTCGTCGTGACTTTGCAGACTTTCGACTTTGGACTTTATGAACTTCGTCTAGTACGCGTGTTTCTTCCCCGGCAAAAGATTTTTTACAATATCCGAGACAAGACCAAAACAAACAATAAAACCGAGTAAAACAATGACTTTTACGATCATTTCCGTAGCAAAAAAAGCTTGCATAAAAGCAATGACCTGTTCATCAAAACGCTTCCCAATAAGAATATTCTTTACAACATTCGGTACCGAAACGACAAAAAAAGCTGAGACCATAAGAATGACCAGAGCACCGGCCTTCATAAAAACAGGTCTAAATAACGTTCTTTTCAAAAAAGCCACGACATAGACGCGTCTCATGATGTTGTTTTTTAATGTTGGATTCTCCACGTTCATATTTTTGATACTTATGATAACTTACTCGGAAACAAAAGAGTTACTTATGTCGCGAAAAGCCTTTTTGGCTCGATGAATTCTCGTTTTAATTGCGCTCACTGAAACACCTTCTTCATCAGCCAATTCTTTTTGCGGAACGCCGTCGATAAAATAACTCTGGAGAACTTTTGCGAGTGGTTCGGGCATTCTTGAAAAAACAGACAACATATATTCCGAAAGCGACATTTTTTCAAAGAAATTATTCTTATCTTCGATCATACACTCTAACTCCGGATCAACAAGAACAAAACGTTTGTTGTGCAAAGAGTTCTTCTTACCTCGCGTAAAACACGTATTCACCAAAATTTTATACCCCCACGACTTGAACGACGCCCCTTCTTGTTTGTGAAATGACCCGCAATGAATATAAATTTTAACAAATGTCTCCTGAACAATATCCTCCGCATCTTCCCGAGACCCTAAGATCTGCTTCGCCTTCCCCACAAAAGCATCCTGATACCGCTCAACAAGAATTTCAAAAGCCCGCGGATCTTTCTTGGCCAACAAAAGAACCTCCTCATCTTGAAGGTTTGATAAATAATCTTTATCCAATTCTTCCGCATTCGTACTAAAAAACATTGTATTTATTGGTTTTTTTATGAAACCCCGCGAGTTTCTTATACGACTATTCTATCACTTTGCGTGTATTTTTCAAACTAATTAAATTTTCAATTTACAAATCTCAATTTTCAATAAATTTACAATACTTCAATTTTCAAATTCCATGTTCGTTTTTGAAAATTTTATCATTGAACCTTGAAAATTCTATTTGTCATCAAAGCTTCCTTATGGCATACTACACTTATTATTCAAAGAATAATCACTTAAATAACCATTATGTTAATTCCAACCGTTATTGAAAAATCACAATTTGGGGAACGAGCCTACGACATTTATTCACGATTGCTCCGCGAACGAATCGTCTTTTTAGCTGGTCCGATCGATGATAATGTCGCAAATATCGTTATTGCGCAACTTCTCTTCCTTGAAGCTGAAGATCCAAAGAAAGATATTTCACTGTATATCAACAGCCCGGGCGGTTCTGTCACAGCTGGTCTTGCTATTTATGACACCATGGAACACATCAAACCGGACGTTTCCACGATCTGCGTCGGGATGGCGGCTTCAATGGGAGCTGTTCTTCTTTCTTCGGGAGCAAAAGGCAAGCGGTTTGCGCTTCCAAATGCCGAGATCCTTATTCATCAGGTGATGGGTGGCGCAGAAGGTCAAGCTTCTGATATTGAGATCACCGCGCGACACATTTTGAAGACAAAAGAGAATCTCAATAAAATTCTTTCAAAAAACACCAAAAAAACCGTCGCCCAAGTTGAAAAAGACTCCGACCGCGACTATTACATGAGCTCGGAAGAAGCCGCTTCATACGGACTCATCGACAAAGTGATGAGATCGAAAACGGCGTAGAAAAATTCATACGAAACAACGAATAAGCTGCGAATTGCAACGAATAACGACGTCCGTATCCGTATCAATCGCGGCTTTTTTGTTCTGAATTCGTATCAATTCGCAATCTATTCGTTATTTCGTATGTAATTTGTATTTTAATAGACATCCCAGACCTTTTCTGGTATTATTTGGGTATAAGTTTTGAAATTATTAGAAGAAATTAACACAGATCAAGTTTTGAAAATGTTTTCCTGTATGCGATCCGAAAGTCTTTATTTTATACATTACGATAGTAATAACGAGAAAAACCTATAAAAGTGGTGAATTTTTTGTTTTAAAAAAAGCCTTTAAATATAACATTCTCAAAGCGAAATCTTATTCGCTATTATGAGTATACCAACCATAATATTGATTGTGATAACAGGTGCTTTGTCACTTGGTATCGGTTATTATCTTCGCTATATCATAACGGTTGGAAAGAAGGGTTCGATGGAGCTCGAGATCAAACAAATGATCTTGGAAGCAAAAGACGAAGCCCGAAAGATCGTTGAGGGAGCGGAGAAAAAAGCTGAGTTCACAACCAATGAAATAAAAAAAGAGGAAAAGGAAAAAGACCAGCAATTCAAAAGAACGGAAGATCGTTTGATCAAAAAAGAGGAACTTTTAGACAAACGACAAACCGACATCGACAACGAAGTTGAATCGATCAAAAAAAAGATCGAGGATATCAAAGCAATCCGCGAACAATCCGAGAAAAAGAAAAAAGACGCAGAGACAGAACTTGAGCGCGTTTCAGGACTCACTGTTGACCAAGCGAAAGACGAATTCTTTGGTTTGATCAAAAGGGATTATGAAACAGATATTCTTGTTCGCATGCGAAAGCTCGAACAAGAAGGTTCCGAACAACTCGAAAGAAAAGCTCGCGACATTCTTGCAATGTCGATCCAAAGAATGAGCAATTCGACAGCTTCAGAATTCATGACCGCGTCGGTCAACATTCCGTCCGACGACATTAAAGGAAAGATCATTGGAAAAGAGGGTAGAAATATTCGCGCTTTCGAACGTGCTGCCGGCGTTGAACTTATCGTCGACGACACACCGGGAACTGTTATTATTTCATCGTTCGATTCAGTACGTCGACAAGTTGCGCGTGTTGCTCTCGAGAATCTCATCATCGACGGACGGATCCAGCCAGCAAAGATCGAGGAAACTCTTGAAAAAGCTCGTGAGGACATTAACAAAATTATCCGTGAAAAGGGAGAAAAAGCCGCATACGAGTGCGGAGTATTCAATCTTGACCCACGTATCATTTCAATTTTAGGACGACTTTATTTCCGAACCAGTTTTGGACAAAGTGTTCTTCAACACTCGATCGAAATGTCACATATCGCCGGAATCATTGCCGAGGAGATCGGAGCTGATGTACAAGTTGCAAAAACAGCTGCGTTGCTCCATGACATCGGAAAAGCTGTTGACCATGAAATTCAAGGAACTCATGTTGAGATCGGACGAAGAATCTTGCAAAAATTCGGTGCTCCTGAAAAGATCATTCTCGCCATGCAAGCGCATCATGAAGAATATCCTTATGAGACGATCGAATCACGCATCGTTCAAACAGCCGACTCCATTTCAGGAGGACGACCCGGTGCTCGTCGCGACACGGTAGAAAACTACATCAAACGACTCAAAGAACTTGAAGCGATCGCCAACTCTTTTGAAGGAGTTGAAAAATCTTTCGCTCTGCAAGCGGGACGTGAAATTCGAATCTTTGTTAAACCTGAACAGATCTCAGATCTCGATGCAAAACAAATGGCGCGAGACATTGCACATCGCGTTGAAAGCGATCTGAAATATCCTGGTGAGATCAAAGTAAATGTCATTCGTGAAAATCGTTGCGTTGAATATGCACGATAAACTAATCTAAAGGACAAATTCAAAAAAACCGCTGTGTTTAGCGGTTTTTTTGTATATTAAATTTCAATACACAAAATAATCAATTTTCAAATTTCAATTTACAATGAATTTTCAAGATTCAATATTAAAATTTTCAAACGTAGACGTCCGTATTTGAAAATTGATTCATTGTAAATTGGAAATTTGTTTTTCATGACCATGAAAAATACCGCCCTATTGCGCAAAATACTGACTCGTATATAATGGTGGTAAATATTGTGGCTCTGTTGAGACATGATACATTTAAGTATTATCAAAATTTTTTATTAGCGGGTTGATAGTAAATAAAAACTTTTTCTATTATCGACTCAATTAGCAAAAGTAATTTAAATAAAGTATGAACAAACAATCAATCATCGAACTCGTACATGAAAAATTAGGTGGAACAAAAGTTGCTGCAGAACAAGCTGTTGATACAATAATCGAATCAATAACTGCAACAATGAAAAAAGGAGACGAGGTATCAATTGCAGGTCTTGGAATCTTTTCAGTAAAGAAGCGCGCAGCTCGAACAGCACGAAATCCACGAACTGGCGAAACTATCAAAGTTCCAGCTATGAACGTTCCAAAATTCCGAGCAGCAAAAGCTCTCAAAGAAGCGGTAAAATAATCTTAAATTTTTTACTCGAAAAAACGACATACTTCGGTATGTCGTTTTTTTATTTTTTATGAATGATATAATAGTTTCATGAATATCATTCTTGGGACAACAGCCATAACGGCCTTCATCAGCTCGTTTCTTACTTTATGTCTCGCCATCATTATTTATCTTGGAAGCAAAGAATTTTCCCCCAAAGCTTTGGGCGTGGCGACGTTCTTCGTTTCGCTTTGGATCGCCTCGCGCGGGGTCCTTTATACGACACCGCAAGATGCCATTGCTTTAGCTACGATCGTAAATAAAATATCATTTTTTTTAGGAACACTCGTTACTTCATTTTTTGTTTTTTTTGCCATCACCTATCCGGACAAAATAAAACCGACGAACACACAGTCTCTTGTTATAAGTTTTTCCATTTTAGCTCTTTTACCCGTATATTTCATTGAAGACCTCTTTCTTGGAAAAGCATATTTTATAGACGGCTTACAGCGTTTTGCGTGGGGACAAGGTCCTTTTTTACCTTTTTATGACCTGATATTTTTTGGCCTGTGGCTCTGGGGCCTCACGGTAATACTTACAAACGCCTTCAAAGAAACAGGCGAGAGAAGATCTCATATGTTCTTCATGTTTTATGCGATGCTTGTTGGAATAGTTCCTACCGGTTTAGTAACGCTGATATTGCCGAGATTTTTTAATATTTTTACTTACGATTGGGTAAGTTCTTTTACCTTATCAATATGGACAGGATTCATTAGTTACTCCGTTTTAAAATTAAAAGACATGCACGTTCGATATGAATTGTCTGAACTCTATATTCTCGCCGCATCAATTCTTCTGCTCGTAAACATCTTTCTTCCTTATTAAAAAACAACAACAAAATACTTCCGCTTTTTATTTCTTCCGTAAACAACAAAAAACTTTTAAAACCTTTATAAAATAAAGTGTTTTTATTTAATTATTTTACATAGTTATCCTCTTTTTTGACACCTGTTTTTTTGGTATTATATAGACACGTATGGAACTGAATTTCTACTCGATCGTCAGCTTTATCATCGTCGTTATTGAGCTCAGTCTCTCTGTAATGCTTTTTCTCAACAGCTCGAGGATTTCTTCAAAACTCGGTTCAGCCGTGATCGTCTTACACACACTCTGGATAACGCTCGAAGCTCTTTTTCACGGAACAACGAATATCAACCTCGCCACAACGCTTATAAACGGATCTCTCTTGGTTGGAGGATTGCTTCCTTGCGCTTTTTTATTCTTCGCTTTAAGTTTTCCGGAAGATGTCAAACCAAATAAAAAAATACTTCTTCTCATCCTGATGCTTCAAGCTTTGATCCTGCCTTTATATGCAACAGGCCTCATAGCAAGGGGCGCTTATAATATCGGCGGGTTCCAACAGTGGGGTTGGCACTGGGGGCCTCTTTTTTACGTCTTTCACATTAATTTCTTCGGCATGTGGGGTGCGGGACTTTTTGTTTTATACAAAAAATTAAAAAAAACTTCAGGGGAGGTTACCACAAACCTCCAGTACATGCTCTTCGCAATGGTAGTCTCTGTTATTCCAACGATAATAACAAATATACTTTTGCCACTCATTGGTTCTTTTTCGTATAGTTGGACAGGTTCTTTGTTCAGTTTCTTATGGGTCTTTTCTTTTGTTTTCGGCGTTGTAAAGAACGATCGTGCAATAAGCATCAAGGCTTTGTTTTCAGAAGCTCTGGTTCTCGCTGCTGGAATCATTCTTTTTGCAAACGTCTTTATCCGTGAAAGTGCCGACCCGATAGACAGTTTGTTCTCTGCCGGAAAAGTTATGAAAACAACGATCTTTTTGTCGTTTTTCATGGTCGGTTATTTGCTTATTGTTAATATTCTCCGCGAATCTGAACAAAAAGCAAAGATCGAAAGTCTTAACTTGGAATTAAGAAATTTCAATATCAATCTTGAAGAAAAAGTCAAAGAAAGAAACGCGGAACTCGGCATATCAAAGAAACACACCGAAATTGTTATTGAAAACCTTGCTTTAGGAATCATTGAGTACTCGGCGTCTTTCACCGTTCTTCAAGTGAACTCTGCCGCAGAACGGTTGCTTAACATTGCACGAGAAGAAGTTGTTGGAAAAACGATCTTGGCCGACGAACTGGATCTTGAATCAATATCAAAGATCATTCACGATAAGAATGGAAGTGAATTTGGTGAGATCACATTCAGCGAAGTAATTCTTGAAAAACCAAAATACCGCGTCATTCAAATAACGAACATTCCGATTTACAACATTCCGAAGATCAAAGTCGCCGGTTTTGTTAAACTGCTCCGCGATGTCACTCATGAAAAAGCGGTCGATCGTGAAAAGAACGAGTTTATTTCGATCGTTGCCCACCAACTTCTCACTCCTTTGGATGCTATCCATTGGGCAATTGAAAAAGTGCTTTCAATAGGTCTGAGCGAATCACAAAAAAGTCTTGTTGAAAGAACAGATAGATCGATCTCAAAGCTTCACCAAATAGCAAACGACCTTCTGATCGCCGCAAGAATAGAAGAAAAAGAATTCTCGTTCTCTTTCAACCTAAATGATCTCAGTGAGGTCGTCACCAAACAAATAGAATCTCTTAAAAGAAAAACAGATTCGAAGCAAATTTCCATCGTCTTCCAAAACGAGACTCCTCACTTGCCACCATTCATGTTTGATAAGGAAAAAATAACCATCGCGATAAAGAATATCCTCAAGAATGCTGTTGATTATACGCCCGTGGGCAAAGTCATTACAATAACGATTAAAAATGCCGAGGTCGGATATATTGCTCTCATCATCAAAGATTCCGGTATTGGCATACCAAAAGATGATCTTGGACGTTTGTTCACCAAATTCTATCGTTCCAAAAAAGCCCTCCTTATGGAAACAGATCGTTCCGGTTTGGGATTGTACATAACAAAGAATATTATTGACGCACACGGAGGAACCATCTCCGTCACATCTGAAGAAAATATGGGAGCCACCGTTGAGATACACTTACCAGTTTACTTTGACGCAAAAAATAAATCTTAAACAACTATGATATTCAGCGCAACAATCTTTTTTATTTTTCTCGTCGCACTTATAGAAATAAGTGTCGTTTCAGTTATTGGGCTCGGGAGCAAAGACCGCTCGGCAAAAGCTTTTGTTTTCTTTTCCGGAACACACATCCTTTGGATCATTTCACATGGTTTTTTCCACGGGATCGATCCAAATGTCGCGCTGTCAACAATTCCTCTCTTTAAATTCCTTCATATTGCAACCGGTCAACAACTTGCAACATTCCTCGTGCAGTGTAATTTCTTTTTGGGTGGATTGCTCGCTTCCCTTTTTTATTACTTTACCCTTACTTTTCCAGAAAATCAAAAACCGCGCGACTTTGTTTTGCCAACGATCGTTTTTATAAATACCGCGATGTTCTTCTCCTATTTCTATCTTGGTAATGTTGTTGGTGGTGCCGAATATATCGGAAACATGCTCGGCAGCGAGAACCAGGCTTGGAAATGGCACTATGGAAGCATGCGATATCTTTTTGATATTGGCTTTGGCTGTTTCTTTATTTTGGGAATTTACACGCTCTATAAAAAAGCAAAGATACTCGTTGGCGTTGAAAAAACGCGCGTCAATTTTATGATCTGGGGAATGTTGGTAAGTATCATACCATCAACGATCGTAAATGTTGTGTTACCAAACTTAGACAATTTCAACTACGATTGGTTTGGTCCGATATCAAGCATCCTTTGGATGTCCGTCATCTCATATTCGATCTTCAAACATCGACAAATGAACACCCGCGCCGTTTTAAGCGAAATTCTCATCTTCCTTTTGGGAATCATTCTTTTTGTGAATATCTTTATTTCAAACTTATTGGGAAATAAAGAAGGAACAACAACCGGTTCTTTGGTTAAAACGGGTGTCTTCTTGTTCTTTATCATGTTCGGAAGACTTTTGGTGGTAAACATCATTAAAGAACAAGAACGTCTAAAAACAATGGGGCAATTGAATTTTCAATTAAAGATCCTCAACAACAACCTCTCTGGAATGATTCAAAACCGAACGCAAGAGCTTGCCGAAGCGAAAACCCACAGCGAAACACTTCTTGAAAACCTTACGGTCGGCATTATCGAGTATGATGAAAAATTCACTATACTACGTCTCAACCAAGCTGCTGAACAAATGCTCGGTGTTGATAGAAAAAAAATTATCGGAAAAACAATACAGCCAAAAGACGGCGTAATAAAAGAACTTGTCTCATTTTGCGCGGCAATGTTCCCCGGACTTTCAGAAGAAGCGCGACAACTTCACCCTTCGGAAGATTTTGAACAAAATATTGCAAAAAATGAAATTGTCATCAGTGAACCGATCCATCGAGAGATCCAGGTTCTCACCATCCCGATTGCCAGTACCTATGCAACGGAAACACCAAGATTCGTTAAGTTGCTTCGAGACGTTACACAAGAAAATCTTGTCGATCGAAGCAAGACTGAATTCCTTACTATTTCAGCACACCAACTGCGAACGCCGCTTGCAGGATCAAAGTGGTCAATGTTCTCCATTTTAGACAAAGATCTTGGTGAGATCCAAAAAGATCAAGAGTCATTGATCAAAAAAGCGTACAGTGCAAACAACAGCCTTATTGATATCGTAAACAACCTTCTTAATATTAATCAAATTGAGGAGAACTTTGGATACAAAAAAGAATCTTGCAATATATTGGATATCATCAAAGAAGCGGTACAATCTTCTTTGGTACTTTTAAAAGATAAAAAGCTTGCTATCTCCATTCAAAAAACCGCCTCGATCGTGCCTCTTGCAAACCTTGATAGAACAAAAGTTATCATTGCAATAAAAAATATTTTTAGTAATGCAATAGACTACACACCGAGTGGTGGAAAAATAAATATAACACTTTCAAAAGAAGGACGTTTCTTTGTTATTAGCATTGCAGACACCGGCGTTGGTATCAGAGAGGAAGATATTAGAAATGTATTCAATCGATTCTACAGAACACAGGAGGCAAATGAAACACTCCCAAACAGATCTGGACTCGGCTTACATGTTGCAAAACAAATCATCGAAAAACACAGTGGAACAATAACAATAAATTCAACCCTCGGAGTTGGAACGACTGTAATGGTGCGGTTGCCAATGCCGGATTAAAGATGTTGCACAATACTAAAAAAACAGCCTTTAGCGAGGCTGTTTTTTTATACGACCAAGAAATACCGAGGGCTTTGCGACTATATTTTTTGAAACACTCTTTATAATGAGGGTAGGGAGAATCGGTCACGAATCACTAAGTATTTTTCTTCGCTTGTGAGCTCGAAAACTACTAAGTGTTCGCGACCCCGGCTCGGCCGCCCAGAGTTTCATTACATGAACGGTATACCTTTTGGATATTTTATTTCGCTACCCGCTCATAAAATAATCTCAAAAGGTCTTGCGGAATGGGTCCCATCCCATTCCTCACCCCGGCCTACGCCTTTCGATTCTCCCTACCCGCTACAAAAATAAAGGCCCAAACACTCTCGTGTTTGGGCCTAAATTTTTGTGCGGGTAGGGAGAATCGAACTCCCGTATACTGCTTGGAAGGCAGTCATTCTACCACTAAACTATACCCGCATATATGACGTACAACTGCCAAAGAGTATACCAAATAAATGTTTTTGTCGCAACAA